>OLOJ01003390.1_pt1 | contig 11372 bp, 10 predicted proteins | sample 1672251 | NCBI WGS metagenome assembly OLOJ01 (sample SAMEA3136664, study PRJEB25190) | human gut metagenome | biome: human gut; feature: human-associated habitat; material: faeces | place: Austria | collected 2013 | reverse complement strand
ATATGGAATCGCTCCAATATGATCCTCATGGGCATGTGTAATAAAAAATCCTTTCACACGGTCAATATTGTCCTTTAAATATGTCACATCCGGAATAACAAGATCTACACCGTACATATCGTCCTCCGGGAATGATAAACCGCAATCCACAACAATAATACTGTCTTCGTACTCAAAGGCAGTAATGTTCATACCGATCTGCTCCAAACCTCCCAATGGAATGATTTTGAGCTTACTATGCTGTTTTTCCTGCTTTTTCATATATCCTCCTTCTTGGTTTTGAAATGAATATCAGGTATTCACAGATAACCTGACACAATAATTTTCCGCTCTTCTTCTAAAATAAAAGCTGTGTTTCTTCATCCGCAAGTTCAGCAAATACCTTAGCGATAGCTGCAAATTCTACATCATCATCAACCATCTCATAAAGTACTTCCTCGTCTTGTGTTGTAATTTCTTTTAATATATATGCTTCACTGTCTCCGCTTTCAATTCCATCAGAAACAAGTAAATACTTAATTCCATTCAGCTGAGTTTCTTCCTCAACTGCAAACTCTACCACTTCATTGGTATCGGGATCTATAAAATTAATTTTTTCCATGCAAAAACCTCTCAACAAACTGTCTTTCTGTTCAAATCAAGCCTTTTCTTCCGGATGATTGGACAAATAATCCAAATATCCCTGCAAAATAAATATTGCCGCAATTTCGTCCACATATTCCTTGCGGTTTTCGCGGCGAATGCCCATCTCCATCATAGATTGATCCGCTGCAACGGTTGTCAGGCGCTCGTCCCATAGAATTACCGGAAGTCCACAGCGTTTTTCAAGCATCTCCTTAAATTCTTTTGTTTTTTCGCAACGATCGCCTTCTGTATTATTCATGTTTTTAGGGTAGCCAAGTACAATTTTCTCCACTTTGTACTCGCCTACCAGTTCATCGATTCGCGCCAGTGTCTGCCGCAGTTTTGACTGGGATTTTCTTCGAATAATCTCCACCCCCTGTGCAGTAATCAGAAGCTCATCACTCACTGCAACTCCAACTGTCTTTGAACCAAAATCTAATCCTAAAATCCGCATAAATCTCCCGTACCGGATTATTCCCAGGAATTGTTCTTGATATAAGCCCAAAGAACTTCTTCTACCAGTTCATCACGCTCTACCTTCATAATCAGACTTCTTGCATTATTGTGACTTGTAATATATGTCGGATCTCCTGACATAATATATCCAACAATCTGGTTCACCGGATTGTATCCTTTCTCACTCAATGCACGGAATACAATTTCAAGAACGTCCCTGACCTGTAACTCCGGCTCCTTTTGTACTGTAAAAAATTGTGTATTATTAATGTTCTCCATGTTTGCCGCCCCTGCTCTTGTTCGTATTTCTAACAAGCTCTATTTTATATATTGTAAACGAATTTACACAAAAATACAACCTCTAATCTTGTTCCTTAGATCATAAGATATAAATCGTCGTGTATTGCGGCAGTAATTTTTCCTGTTTTCATGACATTGTCCAATTTTTCTTCGGATTGTACTGCTACCTTTACGTATTCCTTTGTATATCCTACATACATTGGTGTTCCATCCACCGGTACCTGTTCCTCAAAAAGAACCTCCTGCTCACTTCCAAGATAGTATTCCCGGAATTCTTTTGACATTTTCGCTGACAATGCCAAAAGTTTTGCACTGCGTTTTGTCTTGATTTCTTCCGGAACCTGATTTTCCATGACCGCAGCACGCGTGCCCTGTCTTTTGGAATATTTGAAAATGTGCATTTCATAGAAATGGATCTTCTCTAAAAATGCCTCCGTCGTTGCAAATTCTTCCTCTGTTTCTCCCGGGAATCCCACAATGACATCTGTTGTAATCGCCGGATGAATAAAATATTTCCGAAGTAGACGACACCCCTCTTCATATTCTTCCGCTGTATATTTACGATTCATACGCTTTAACGTATCATCGCATCCGCTCTGTAACGACAAATGAAAATGTGGACAGATTTTTTCTAATTTTGCCAGTTCTCCTGCAAACTCTTCTGTCACGATTTTAGGTTCTAACGAACCCAGACGGATTCTTCTAATTCCATCAATCTTGTGAACTTCCTGTATGAGATGAAGCAGATTGTTATCACAGTCTACACCATAAGAGCTTAAATGGATTCCGGTAAGTACTACTTCCTGATATCCTTTTTCTGCCAGTCCTCTGATCTCCTTTAAAACACTCTCAATTCCACGGCTTCTGACTCTTCCCCGGGCGTAAGGGATAATACAATAACTACAAAACTGATTACATCCGTCCTGCACCTTTACAAAAGCTCTCGTATGCTCTGCCGTCTGTTTCAGTCCAAGTTCTTCAAAATCCTGATGTATGTGGTTGATATCAACCACAGCCTCAACTTTTTCTTCCTGTTTGCTGGTAACCCTTTCTGTTTTGGCAAAATATTCGTCAAGACGTCCTACCAATTCTGCTTTCTGATTATTTCCGATCAAAATATCGATTGCATCATCCAGCTTTGCCTCTTCTTCTTTTGTCTGCACATAACACCCTGCCGCAACAACCGCAGCCTGCGGATTCATTTTTTTGGCGTGATGAAGCATCTGACGGGATTTGCGGTCTGCCATGTTCGTCACCGAACAGGTGTTAATTACATATACATCTGCGACTTCCGAAAAAGGTACGATCTCATACCCTGCATCTTCAAGCATCTGCTGCATCGCTTCTGTCTCGTATGCATTTACTTTACATCCCAGATTGTGTAATGCTGCTTTTTTCATTTCTACTCCTTATATAAAAAACTTCATTCAGCCCATGCATCATTTGCCTTTGGCAAATGGGCTGACGCTGTATATTAAGTTTCCTGCCGGAAAACTTAATACATTTCTTGACTTTTCCATGGAAAAATATTACTATCAAAGATAGAAAAACATGAATAGTTTAAGGAGGTTTTCATTATGAAAACAGTACAAATTTCATTAAATTCCATCGGAAAAGTAAAATCATTTGTCAACGCAATTTCTCAGTTCGAGTATGACTTCGATTTAATCTCTGGTAGATATGTTATCGATGCAAAATCAATCATGGGTATTTTCAGTTTAGATTTATCCAAACCAATCGATTTAGCAATCCATACAGAGACCAATCTCGACGAAGTACTTGAGGCACTTAAGCCATACATCATTGGGTAATTTATGACATAATAAAACGATTGTGAACAAAACAGGGAAGACCCGAATGGGTCTTCCTTTTGTTTTACTCAGCATCTACCATAATTGTTTCCGTTGTGTCGATAGCAGTCTGCATTAATTCATCTATTTTTTCTTCCAGCTTGCGCTCTGATTTTTTGATATAAGTCAAGTTTGGCTTTGTAACCGGATGCTTTGCCACAAAGATTGTGCAACAATCTTCGTATGGTAAAATGGAAGTCTCATACGTATCAATTTTTTCTGCAATTGATACAATGTCCTGCTTGTCCATGGCAATCAGAGGACGATATACCGGCATCTCGCAGACCTCATTGGTAACTGCAAGAGACTGCATTGTCTGACTTGCTACCTGTCCAATACTCTCTCCCGTAATCATTCCAAGACACTTGCCTTCTTTTGCAAAATGCTCTGCAATTTTCATCATATAGCGACGCATGATAATCGTAAGTTCCTCATGCGGGCATTTTTCATAAATATATAACTGAATATCGGTAAAATTAACAACATGAAGTTTAATTGGTCCGGAATATCTTGCAACTTTCTTTGCAAGATCCACAACTTTTTGCTTTGCGCGCTCGCTGGTATAAGGTGGTGCATGGAAATAAGTTGCTTCCAAAGTTACGCCTCGCTTTGAAATCATATATCCAGCTACCGGACTGTCAATTCCGCCGGATAACAGAAGCATAGCGTTTCCATTGGTTCCTACCGGCATTCCGCCTGCTCCTGGAATAATCTCAGAATAAACATAGATTTCATTTCTCACTTCTACATTTACCAGTACATCCGGGTGATGTACGTCTACCTTAATCTCCGGGAACGCATAGAGAATCGCCTCTCCAAGGTCACGGCTTATTTCCATAGAGTTCTTCGGATATGACTTTCTGGCACGGCGTGACTCTACCTTAAATGTAAAGTTACGGTCCGGATACATCTCTGCCATATAAGCTACCACGTCTTTTTTCAATTCCTCGAAACCTTTATCCTCCATACGGACAACCGGGCAGATTCCGACCAGTCCGAACACTCTTTTCAAATGTTCCACCGTATCCTCGTAATCATAATCGCCCTCACAGTCCACATAGATTCTTGCCTGGGATTTGTGGACATCAAAGTTCCCGTCTACATCCTTTAACGCATAACGCACCTGTCTTACAAGAGCATCTTCAAAAAGATAACGGTTCTTTCCTTTGATACCAATCTCCCCGTATTTCAATAAAAATGTATGAAATCTCATCGATCTTCTCCTCATTTATCTCTAATGTCTGGTATATTTTCTAAGCATCGGTACTATATTATACAGAGTATCTAATGTATAGTCAATCTCTTCCATCGTATTAAACTCAGAAAGACTGAATCTAAGCGTTGCATCCAAAAACTGCTGACCGGCTCCGATTCCTTTTAACACACCGCTGATCTGCGGATGGTTGGAAGCACATGCAGAACCGCTGGATACATAGATGCCTTTATCTTCCAGCGCATGCAGAAGAACCTCGCTTCGGATTCCCGCAAATCCAACACTGATAATGTGTGGCGCACTGGTCTCATCATAAAGGCCATGGATGGTCGTATCCGGGATCTGCTTCACGCCTTCAATAAAATGCTCCTTCATCGCACGCATCGCTGCAACTTTTTCATCCAGATTTTCATAAATCATCTTCGCAGCAAGACCAATTCCTGCAATTCCAGGTACATTTTCCGTACCGGAACGGACATTTTTCTGTTGTTCACCGCCAAATACGATTGGTTTTATCTTCACATGTTCATCAATATAAAGCACTCCAATTCCTTTTGGTCCATGAATCTTATGTCCACTGATGGAACACATATCCACCTTCAGGCGCTTCGGGTAAATGTGATACTTTCCAAATCCCTGCACGGCATCCACATGGAACAAAATGTTCTTGTTATACGCTTTTACCATGCTGGCAGCCTCCTGGATCGGCTGTACGGATCCCACCTCATTATTCACATACATCACAGATACAAGGATCGTGTCTTCACAGAGTGCATCCTTCAGTGCGTCCAGACTGATTCTTCCATAGCGGTCCACTGGAAGAAATGTAACACGAAATCCTTCCTCTTCCAGATAGCGCATCGTATTAATGATTGCCGGATGCTCAATTCCGGATGCGATCAGATGATTCCCTGCTCTTCGATTCGCTTTTGCTGCCCCGATCAATGCCAGATTATCACTTTCCGTACCTCCGGACGTGAAAAAGATTTCTTTCTCCTGCACCTTTAAAAGCTTTGCAAATATCTCTTTCGCTTCTTTTATATATTTTTCAGCCTCCACGCCCTTACGGTGCATGGAAGATGGATTTCCATAATCTTCACACAATACCTTACGGACCAGATCTCCCACTTCCGGGTAGGCTCTCGTCGTAGCAGAATTGTCCAGATATACTTCTTTCATTCTATCTCACTTCCTGTTTCCTTTTTTCCAATAACAGTTGATCACTGTCTCTTCTTATCATCAATATATGTCCTTGCAATTTAATATGTAACTTGCTCCAGTTGAAACATCAGCACAGACAATAGCGCAAGTCCCGCTGTCTCTGTCCGTAAAATACGCTTTCCGAGAGTTATGACCTGGCCGCCCATCTCACATGCAAGCGCAATCTCATCCGGATCAAATCCGCCTTCCGGTCCGATAAATATTCCAACAGACTGTCCCGGCTTTATGGACTGTATCAGTTTCTTTGTGTGGTCTATACCTTCTGCACACTCATAAGGCACCAATACAACATCCAAATCTTTTGCCATCTCAAGGGCTTCCTTATAAGTCTTCACAGACGTCACTTCCGGCACGATCCCCCGCCCGGACTGTTTGGCTGCGCTGGCTGCAATTGTATTCCAACGCTCCACTTTCTTCGCCCCTTTTTTCGCATCCAGCTTCACCACACACCGCTTCATGGAGACCGGGACTACCGCATAGATCCCAAGCTCCACACATTTCTGCACGATCAATTCCATCTTCTCCTGCTTCGGAAGACCCTGAAACAGATAGATCTTTGATGGAAGTTCCGCATCTGAAGCTTTCGTCTCTACGATTTTCAACTGCACCTGCTCCTCTTCAAAATCCCGAACCTGGCAGAGATATTCTTTTCCCTGACCGTCACTGACCGTCACTTCCTCACCAATTCGCATACGGAGCACATTTTTCATATGATTCACATCAGAACCTTCGATCCAGATTGTTTCTTCCGATACCTGAGAGGCATCTACAAAAAAATGCTGCATTTTCTCTTTACTCCTCTAAGCATTCTTTCTTGCTACAACAGACACCCACTCGCCCTGGTGATTCACTTCCAGAACTTCCAGTCCGGCAGCCTTCACAGCTTCTACTACAACATTTTCTTTATCTTCGATAATTCCACTTGTAATATATACAGCCCCAGGCTTCATCTGATGAATGATGACCGGCGTCAGCGGAACAAGGACATCTGCCAGAATATTTGCTGCTACAATATCATATTTTTCATATCCAACCGCATCCTGAACAGCTTTATCGTCAATGATGTTTCCAATCATGACCTCGTACTGATCCTTGCGGATCCCATTCACTTCCATATTCTCGTGAGTCGCATCAATGGCACATGGATCAAGATCTGTTCCAAGAGAATGCTTTGCCCCGAACTTAAGCGCCAGCATTCCAAGAATCCCGCTTCCACAACCAACATCTAAAATCTCCGTCTCGGATGTCACATATTTTTTCAACGCCCGGATGCAAAGCTGTGTCGTCTCATGCATACCTGTTCCGAACGCTGTACCCGGATCAATGTGAATGACCATCTTGTCGCTGTCCTCCGGCTTTACATTTTCCCAGGACGGGATTACAAGAATGTCATCTATATAGAATTGATGGAAATACTGCTTCCAGTTGTTGACCCAGTCTACATCTTCCGTCTCAGATTCCTCAATAGTACACTCCCCAACATCAAGAAATGCACGCATATCTTCCAGTTCTTTTCTCACGTTCATAAGAACCGGCGCCACATCTTCTTCCTCATCCAGATAAAATGTTAAATATGCTGTTCCGTCATCATCTGGGATATCTGGCAGAATATCCACGAACATCTGCTCCTTATCCTGTTCTGTAAGCGGGATCTTATCCTCAATCTGCACACCTTCAATTCCAAGATCTGCCAGCATACTGCTCACAATATCCTCCGCCTGTGTCGTTGTTTTTAAACGAAACTGCTTCCATTTCATAATACTTTCTCCTTCTTTACATTCATTATCTTCCTTTGATGATACCCGGTTTCTAACCTCGTTATCATTTATTTCATTTCTTCTCTTACAGCCTGTAACGCCGCATCCACTACATGATGCATATCCATATAACGGTAAAGTCCCAGACGCCCTCCAAAGATTACGTTCTCTTCCTTCTCTGCCAGCTCTTTGTATTTTGCATAAAGTGCTGTATTCTTCTCATCATTGACCGGATAATAAGGTTCGTCCCCTTTCTTCCATGTCACCGGATACTCTCTGGAAATAACGGTCTTCTCCTGGGTTCCAAATTCAAAATGCTTATGCTCAATGATTCTTGTATATGGAACTTCATACTCTGTATAATTGACCACCGCATTTCCCTGATAATTGTCTGTATCCAGAATCTCTGTCTCAAAACGGACCGTACGATATTCTAATTCACCAAAACAATAGTCAAAATATGCATCTACAGGTCCAGTATACACTACTTTTTTACCGAGTGGGCGAAGATTTTCTTTTTCTTTCAGATAATCCACATTCAAACGGACCTCTGCGCCTTCCAGCATCTTCTCAATGATCTGCGTGTAGCCTCCCACCGGAATCCCCTGATAAAGGTCATTAAAATAATTGTTATCATAAGTCAGGCGGACCGGCAATCTCTTAATGATCTCAGGCGGCAGTTCTGTCGCACGTCTCCCCCACTGCTTCTCGGTGTATCCCTTGACCAGAATCTCATAAATATCTTTTCCAACCAGGCTGATTGCCTGCTCTTCCAGGTTCTTCGGCTCCTTTACGCCATATTCCTTCACCTGTTCCTCAATCTTAGCCTTCGCCTCTGCCGGTGTGATCACACCCCAGATCTTATGAAATGTATTCATATTGAACGGCATATTGTACATCTGGCCTTTATAATATGCTACCGGGCAGTTCGTATAACGGTTAAATGTTGCAAACTGTCCAATGTAGTCCCACACCTCTTTATTACTTGTGTGGAAAATATGTGCCCCATACTGATGCACCTGGATTCCTTCCATCTCTTTTGTATAAATGTTTCCACCGATATGCGAACGCCTCTCTACAACGAGACAGCTCTTTCCTGCCTTCATAGCCTCATGGGCAAAGATTGCTCCATAAAGCCCAGACCCTACAATAATATAATCGTACATAATTCCTCCTGCTGCCTTTTAAGCTCCATTTATGCCTTTCAAACTCCATTTATGCCTTTTAAGCTCCATTTATTAAGAGAGGAATGCATCTTACATTATGCATTCCTCCCTGGTTACTCATTTCACTCTTATTAATCCAGATCAATATAATCTACCTGGAATGTGTCATCCTTCTCAGAATGGCTGCGTCTCTCCTTCGGACGCTCACTGAGCAGATCATCTAAATCATCTACCATATCATCCTCTTCTTCCTCATCCATCACAAATGATTCGAAGTTCTCATCTTCATATAAAGACATATCCGTAATGGTATTAAAATCATCGAATTTCACTGTACGAAGCGGTGCTTCTCTGACTTCATCAAATTCCTCTTCTTCAAAGTCATCATCTGCATAATCATCTTCGTCATCATAACGCTTGCTATCATAACGATCGTCATCATCATCATCGTCATCATCGTCAAATTCGTCATCATCGTAGTCATCAAAATCATCTTCGTCTACGACTTTTTTCTTTTTGCCTTTTTTCGGAGCCGGCTGAGCTTTCTTTTTATTTTTCTTCTTCGGAGCCGGTTCCGGTTCTTCCTCTTCTAAGTCGATTCCATACTCATCATACAGATCATCCAGCTCAATATCACGGTTACGAAGCTTCACACGAACCACAATCAAACGGATAATGAGAAGAAGTAAAATAACAATAAAGATAATCGCAAACACTTTAAAATGTCCGTCGATCACATTCTGCATCTTATTAAAGAAACCATTGCCCTTTTTCTTAGCATTGCTTGCTCCGGTATCCTGCTTTACATCACATCTCTGATACGTATTCTCCTGAGAATCATACTCGTAGAAATTCTTTGTACCATTGTTGTTTACAGCATACATCAGATAGAATCCATCTTTGTCATTGTCCTGCCATACAGGAAATTCCTGTCCATTCAGTGTCAGCGTTGTCTGCGCATAATTAGATGGCAGCTTCACACTTGTATCACTTAACAGGACAATCGTTGTTGTATCGGAAATATCAATCTCTTCATATGGTGCAAATGTTGCATTTGAATCATCATATAAGAAAAAATTGGAATTACCATCCGCTGATGTCAGATAAGCAAGGTAAATACCATTTGTCTCGTTATAAGCCATTGGGCGGTCAGCGCCCTCATAATTCATTGTTGTCTTTGTAAATCCTGCTGGAACAGAAGCTTCTACAAAATCACTCAGCGTATAAGATGTACCGTTCACCTCAACGGTTGCATCACCACTAGCTGCTGTGTCAGCACCTTCTGCTGCCTGAGTATCATCCACGATCTTAGAAGGATCTCCGGCAGCGATTGTCACTGTAGATTTTCCTTCTGTCAACTTAACCTCTGAACCAGAACTGGATTTCACATCCTGAGATGCTACCGTAATCTCTGTGGAACCTTCTTGCAGTGCCTGGAATGTCATGGTAAATGACACTTCTGAAGAGCCGCCATCGCCTGCGTATGTCAGGGTTCCATCACCACCGGTCACTCCATCACCGGAATTAAACTTCAATGCACTGGCATCATAAGAAAGTGTTACTGATGAACTTCCAAGAGATCCACTGCTGGATTTTAAAACACATTTTACGTCTACCATATCTCCCACAGCCGTACTCGGATCTGCAAAAGAAATTCTACCGCCAGCTGCATGGGATGTCAGTGTCACGCTGGTAGCCAGCACACATACACAGGCAACTGCAGCCAGTACTTTCTTTAAAAACTTCATGTACTTTACCTCTTTTTTCTATAGTTTCTGTATTTTAAGAATGGTTATACATTATTCTGCACTTTCACCACCGGAAGATTCTCCGCCGCCGGAGCTACTTCCACCAGATTCACTTCCGCCACCGGAACTGCTGCCGCCAGAACCGCTTCCGCCAGATTCACTTCCGCCACCGGAGCTGCTGCCTGAACTTCCGCTGCCGGAGCCACTGCCACTTGAGGAGCTTCCGTTACCGGAGCTGCTGCCGCTTGATGAACTTCCACTTGAAGTTCCTGAATTACTGCTTCCAGAATTACTACTTCCACTGGAACTCTTTTTAGAGTTTTTGGAAGAACTGCCACTGGAATCGTCATCATAATAGCTGTCCTCGTCCTTTGTCGTACCTTTTCCAACATCAGTTGCTTTCTTTTTTATTCCTGCTTCAATATTTTGCACAGTTTCAGACGGCGTATATCCGTCATCTCCAAAGAAGAACTGATGTAATTGTTGTACATCGCTAGTTAAACTAGTCGGAATAACTGTACTTCCAATTCCACTCAAAGTTCCTGTTGAAACATTATATGGAAATCCTGTTGTCTCTCCTAATTTATAACTTTTAAAATCTTTCGCATAAGATAATATTTCCGGCAAAGTAAAGTTTGTTCCAACTTCATCAAATACATCATCAATAATTTTATTTATTGTAGCCAAATTAGCAGACTGTAATTTTTCAACAATTTTTTCAATAACAAGTCTTTGACGTTCTGTTCTTTTAAAATCATCACCTTGTGTATAGCGAATACGACAAAAAGCTGTTGCCTGCCCACCATTCACATGAATCAATCCTTCATAACCATCTACCATTTCAAATTCACGTCCAGTAACCTTTGCAACTTCTTCAAAATATCCATTTGTTAATTCTGCTTCTGTATGTGTCATTTCAATATCTAATCCACCTAATGCATCAACCACATCACTAAGCGCATTAAAATTCACAGTCACGTAATGTTCAATATTCATATCCAGATTTTTGTTCAAAAGCGCCACAGCACCTTCTACTC
>OLOJ01003361.1_pt1 | contig 11455 bp, 4 predicted proteins | sample 1672251 | NCBI WGS metagenome assembly OLOJ01 (sample SAMEA3136664, study PRJEB25190) | human gut metagenome | biome: human gut; feature: human-associated habitat; material: faeces | place: Austria | collected 2013 | reverse complement strand
TATGGCACACAACACCCGCACCGTGATCGAGCGGCTCCTGCAGGCGCTGCTCGGCGTGGTGATAGATGATCGACGAGCCCAGCGGGTACAGGTCGAGCGTGACCGTGCCGTTGTGAATCTCGCACTCGTGACCGCTAATCACGTCACTCGCGCATTCGTCGAGCGCCGGAATCGTCACGCGGTGCGAATTGCGCAGACTACGGTTGATGATAACCGTAGCGGACTCGCCATCCTTGCCCGTGCGGTTGTATGCCAGCACCTCGTCGTTGAGCGCGAAGGCCTTGATCTCGCCGTCGATCATAAACGGCAGTGCGCGGCGTACGGCGGAGGCGTTTTTTACAATAGCCAGCGTGTCGAAGTCGTGCAGTTGGTCCTTGGTCGGCAGCGTGCGGCGATTGCCCGGATCGGTTAGGCCCTCAAGGCCGTACTCATCGCCATAGTAAATCGACGGCACGCCAGGGAACGTCATCTGCATGAGCGTTGCAAGCCAAAAACGGCTCTTGGCCAGACCCATCGAGTTCTCGTCCAGGCGCCACTTGCTGCGCTCACTCTCGGGTAGCTGTGACTCGTCGGGGCCGCCGCCGAGCACCGAGATGATACGCGGGCGGTCGTGGCTCGACAGCAGGTTGAGCGCGCAGGACAATGCCTCGCGCGGATAGTTCTCGCGTAGGGTCTCGATATCCTCGGCAGCTTGGTAGGCGTTTTTGTAGCCCATCAAAAAGCCGATGACCATGTCGCGGAAGGGGTAATCCATAGCAGAGTCCAGCTCGGAGCCCTGCAGGTAGCGACGCAGATGGCCGTAGCTGATCTTGTTGGAGGCGTCTTCCCAGACCTCGCCGAGCAGCAGCGCGTCGGGCTTCTCGGCGAGCACGGCCTTTTTGATCTCGGTCAGGAAGTCATCGGAAAGCTCGTCGGCCACATCCAGGCGCCAGCCGTGAGCGCCGGCGCGCAGCCATTTACGAATGACGCCGTCCTTGCCCAGGAGCCGCTCGCGTACCAGTTCGGAGCTCTCATTGATGGCGGGCATATTGCCCACGCCCCACCAACAGTCGTACGAGCCGTCCTCGTGGAAATAAAACGCATCTCGCCACGGCGAGTCCTCGCTCTGCCAAGCACCGACGCCGGGATAATTGCCGTAGCGGTTGAAGTAGATCGAGTCGTCGCCCGTATGGTTGAAGACACCGTCCAAGATGATGGAAATGCCGAGCTTCTCGGCCGCTTCGCACAGCTCGGTAAAGTCCTGCTCGGTGCCCAGAATCGGATCGATCTTGGTGTAATCGGCGGTGTCGTAGCGGTGGTTGCTCGCGGCTTCAAAAATGGGGTTGAGGTAGATGGCTGTAAAGCCCAGCTCGGCGATGCGAGGCAGGTCTTCCTGGATGCCCTTGAGCGAGCCGCCGTAGAAGTCCCAAGTCTTGATGGAGCCGTCCTCGGCGCGCTCGTACACAGGCGGCTCGTTCCAGTCCTCGACCATGCGGCGCTGAATGCCCTTACGCGGTTTTTCGACCTCGGCCAGCGTGCGCTCGCGCCAGTGCTCGTCGCGGGCATAACGATCGGGGAAGATCTGGTAGACCATACCGCGCTCGTACCACTCGGGTCGAACTTCGCGGTGCTTGTAGACGGTGACCTGGAATGACGGCACCTCAGCGTAATCGTAGGTTACGCCTTCGCCGCCGGTGCGGCCCTGTGGTGCGCCCAGGCGAACCTCGGGCTGGCCCTCGATATTGCATATAAAGCTGTACCAGATAAGACAGGGCTCGGTGCACTCAAGCTCTACGGTAAATATGCCGTCGCCCTCGTGCGTCATGGGATACCGAGACTCACCAATCTCATCGACCCAGGTGCGCAGCGTAAGCGTTGCCTGGTTGGGGTCGGCATCCTCCAAAATCACCGATAGCGAAACGGAAGTTCCAGTGGTCACAGCGCCAAACGGAGTACGAAACTGCGGTAGACGGCTGTTGTGTATCAATCTCATAGTACGGTCCAGTTCAATAGAATCATGGCCTGCTGGCCATGGGCTTTACGCACAGGATGTAAGTATATCTGTTGTACACAGGCTGTATAAACAACATCCGTTTACCATCGGCGAACGGTTGTCCTAGAAAATCGTTTTACCAACTACCTACAGAGAAGGGGCGCCCGGTTGGAGCGCCCCTTACTTAGGGCTTGATGAGGTTTTAAATCGTCTGTGGGCTAGCGGCGCTTGCGGGTGGCCGTGGCCTTGCGGACGGACGTCTTCTTGGACGGGGCTTTTTCCTTTGCCGGAGCGGCGGGGGAGACCGGAGTCTCCTTGGCGGGCTCGGGCTTGGCCTCTGCCTTTGGGGCAGCCTTGACCTCAGCGGCCTTCGGCGCCGGCTTGGTCTTTACCTCGGCCTTGGGCTCCTCTTTGGCAGCAGCGGGCTTAGTCTCTGCCTTGGGAGTCGTGGTCTTTGCCGTGGTCTTCTTGGCCGTCGTCGTGCGTTTTCGCGTGGTGGTCTTGGCGGCGGGCTTGGTCTCGACGGTTACCTCCGCCTTGGACTCTGCAGGCGTCTCCTCGACCTTGGCTGCCGGCTTTGCGGCTGACTTGGTCGTGGCGGCCTTCGTGGTCGTCGACTTCGTTGCCGTGGTCTTCTTGGCTGCCGTTGTCTTCTTGGCGGTCGTGGTCGTCTTCTTGGCAGCAGTCTTTGCCGGAGCCTTGGTGGCCGGCTTGGCCTCAGCAACCTCGGCCTTTACCTCGGGAGCAGCCTCGGCTTCGGCGGCCTTCTTGGCAGCGGCGGTCGTGCGCTTGCGCGTGGTCGTTGCCTTGGCAGTCGCTGTTTTAGTCGCGGCAGACTTGGTCGTCGTAACCTTCTTAGCGGTCGTCTTGCGGGTAGTGGTCTTCTTAGCTGCGGGCTTTGCAGCGGGCTTAACCTCGGCCTCTGCCTCAGGAGCAACCACAGCCTTCACCTCAGGCTCGGCCTTGGGCTCCTCTGCGGCCACCGGCTCAGCCGCAGCCTCAGGCTCGTCGACAACAGCCGCTGGCCTCTCAATCTCAGGATGCATAAAGAAGTACAGGTCCAGATACTTGTCGGCCGAGCGCGTCCAGCTAAAGTCCTGGCTCATGGCCTGCGTGACTAGCTGGTTCCACGCCTCGCGGTTATCCCAGAAGAGGCGCGCCGCGCGGAAGACCGCGTCGCCCATCTCGTCGCCGTTAAAGTTGGTAAACGAGAAGCCCGTACCCTCGCCGGTAAACTCGTTATACGGGATCACGGTGTCCTTCAGGCCACCGGTCTCGCGCACGATGGGCAGGGTGCCGTAACGCATGGCGATGATCTGCGACAGGCCGCAGGGCTCAAACTTCGAAGGCATCAGGAACATATCGGCGGCGGCATACATACGCTGCGACAGCGCCGGATCGAACTCGATTCGCGCGGCCATGGTGCCGGGGTACTTGTCCTGGAAGTAGCGCAGGCCGTCCTCGTAGTCGCGGTCGCCGGTGCCCAGCACGGCCACCTGAACACCGCCGGCCAGGATGCGGTCGAGCGCGTACATGACCAGGTCCATGCCCTTCTGGCGCGTCAGGCGCGTGACCATCACCATAAGCGGGCGGTCGTCGCGAACCTCGAGTCCCAGCTCTTCCTGCAGCTTGGCCTTGCACACGGCCTTGCCGGAACGGTCCTTCACGGTGTAGTTGGCGGCAATGCGCTTATCGGTCGCCGGGTCAAAGCCCGCCACGTCAATGCCGTTCAAAATGCCCTGCAGCGCGTAGGAACGCTCGCGCAGCACGCCGTCCAGGCCCTCGCCAAACTCGGGCGTCTGGATCTCGCCCGCATAGGTGGGGCTCACCGTGGTGATGGCATCGGCATAGTGCAGCGCGCCCAGCATGTAGTTGATGCTGCAGGCGTCGCAGCGCAACTGCGTGGCGGCCGCGGGAATATGCGCCACGCCCAGGATGTCCTCCATCACGGTGTCGCTAAACTGGCCCTGGAACGCCACGTTGTGGATCGAGAACACGGTCTTGACGCGGTCGTACAGCGGTAGGCCCTGGTAGAACTCGCGCAAGAACACGGGCGCCAGTGCCGTCTGCCAGTCGTTGCAGTGCAGGATGTCGCACTCAAAGCCCTCGGGCAGGTGTTGCAGGCTCTCGGTGATGGCCTTGGAGAAAAACGCGAAGCGCTCGCCGTCGTCAAAGAAGCCGTACGGGTAGTCGCGCGCAAAGTAGCGCTCGTTGTCCACGAACATATAGGTGACGCCGTCGCGTTCGAGCTTCTCCAGCCCGCAGTACTCGTTGCGCCAGCCCAGGCTCACGTAAAAGTCGGCAAAGTGCTCCATCTGCGCCTTGTACTCGTCCTTGATGGTGGCGTACTTGGGCACCATCACGATGACTTCGGCGCCGGCGCGCACAAGCGCCGCAGGCAGCGAGCCCGCCACGTCGCCCAGGCCACCGGTCTTAACAAACGGTGCGCACTCGGCCGAGGCAAACACGATCTGCATCTTTTTGCTGGAATCAGCCATATTGTCTCCCATGTTGCAATTCGAGAATAGCCGCCTGGCGCTAACCGGGCGGCTATTCTACATGTTACGAGCGATGTTGCGGTGCCAACGTTAACGTACGATGGTGGTGTCGGAAGTTAACGGAGCCTTGCCCAGCACCAGGATGTTCTCGGGCGTGCCGCGAAGCTCGGTGTTGGTGGGAACCACGTTGTTCTTGTCCAGAATGGCGTTCTCAACACGGGCGCCGCTCTTGATGATGCAGCTCTGGTTGATGATCGAGTTGGTCACCGAGGCGCCCTCCTCGACCACGACGCCGCGCGACAGGATCGAGTTGCGCACGGTGCCCTTGATGATGCAGCCGGCCGAGATGATCGAGTTGCACGCGTGGCTGCCGGTCGCATAGCGCGAAGGCGGCACGTCGTGAGCCTTGGTCAGGATCGGGCGCTCGGGATCGAAGAGCTGGTCGGCCACGGTCTGGTCGAGCAGGTCCATGCTGCGGCGATACAGCGACTTCTCGCTAAACACGCCCACGACCTCGCCCTTGTACTCGTAGCTGCATACGTCGATGTTGCCAAAGTCGCCCTGGAGTGCCTCGAGCAGGTCCAGATAGTCGGCGGCCTGATAGTGGTCGATGATCTCGAGTAGCGTCTCGCGGTTGACGATGCAGCAGTCCATAGAGGCGTTGTCGCCGTACACGACGCCGGCGCTCACGCCCGTCAGACGGCCGTTCTCGTTGATTTCGAGTTTGGTCTCGTCATCGACGTTGCGCGTGGCCTTGCAGTACACCACGGTCATCTGGGCACCAGAGTTCTCGTGCGCGTCGATGATAGTGTTGAGGTCCATGTTAAAGATGATATTGGTGCCCATCATCACGACATAGGGCTTGTCCGAGCGCTGGAACAGCGTCTTGTTGGAGATGATGTCGCGCAGCAAGAAGCGCATGCCGCCCTTGGTGGTGCCATACGCGTTGCCGGGCACCATGAACAGGCCGCCCTTCTTGCGGTCCAGGCCCCAGTCCTTGCCCGAGCCCACGTGGTCGATCAGCGAGCGGTAGTTGCCCGGCATGACGACGCCGACGGTCTTAATGCCGGCATTCATCATGTTGGACAGCGGGAAGTCGATCAGGCGGTAGCGGCCCAAAAACGGAACGGACGCGATGGGGCGGTCCTTGAGCAGCACGCTGCCGTAGGTCGAAGAGTAGTTAGCGGTGATATAACCGATGGCCTTGCGATTGATCATCGGATCATTCCCCCTTCCCGATAACGACGTCATTTCCAACGACGGCCGTATCCTTGGTGGTATCGACAGAGCCGAGCTTCACGCCCTCTTCGACCGTGGAGTTCTCGCCCAAAATAGCGCGGCAGATGTGCGCGCCGCTCTTAACGTGCGCACCCGGCAGCAGCACGGAATCCTCGACCACGGCGCGCTCTTCGATGATGACATCGGTCGAAAGGATCGAGTGGCGAGCGGTGCCGTAGATCTTGCAGCCGTTGGAGACCAGGCAGTCGTCCAGGCGACCGTCCGGGCCAATGTAGTGCGGCGGACGCGTGGTGATGTTAGACATGATGGGGAAGTGCTTGTCAAACAGATCGAACTCGGGGTTGTTGCCCAGCAGGTCCATCGAGGTCTCGTGGAAGCTGGCGATGGTGCCGACGTCCTTCCAAAAGCCGTGGAACTCGTAACTGTACAGGCGCTTGCCCTCGCCGAGCAGCTTGGGGATGATGTCCTTGCCAAAGTCGTGGCTCGAGCGCTGGTCCAGAGCGTCCTCCTCGAGCGCCTCGATCAGCACGTCGGCCGAGAAGATGTAGATGCCCATGGAAGCGAGGTTCGAATCGGGCTTCTCGGGCTTCTCGGTGAACTTGGTGATGCGGCCGTCATCGGGGTCGGTGGTCAGGATGCCAAAGCGGCTGGCCTCCTCCCAGGGCACGGGCATAACGCTCACCGTGAGGTCGGCGTTGTTCTCAATGTGCGTCTTGAGCATCTTGCGGTAATCCATGCGATACAGGTGATCGCCCGAAAGAATCAGGACGTACTTGGGGTCGTTGGCCTTGATGTAGTCGAGGTTCTGCGTAATGGCGTCGGCCGTGCCCGCATACCAGGCGCCGCCGGTCTGCGTCTCGTACGGCGGCAGGATCGACACGCCGCCGTCGCGGCTGTCCAGATCCCACGCCTCGCCGGAGCCCACGTAGGCATGCAGCAGGTAGGGGCGATACTGCGTTAGAACACCCACCGTGTCGATGCCCGAGTTGGAGCAGTTGGACAGCGAAAAGTCGATAATGCGGAACTTGCCACCAAAGCTAACCGCCGGCTTAGCGATCTTTTGGGTGAGTGCCCCCAATCGGCTGCCCTGTCCTCCTGCGAGGAGCATCGCGATGCATTCTTTCTTACTCATCGATTTCTCCTTCTGTCATCGATGTTCCTAAACCCATTAGCGACGGGCGCGGCGCAACGTCACGCCCGTCGAGTAATGCCGTGCTGGCATAGGGAAGCTCGCGCGCCTTTAAGCGTGCCAGATCTCGTCGCGGTACTCGCGAATGGTGCGGTCGCTCGAGAACCAGCCGCTCGAGGCGGTGTTGAGCAGGGCCTTGCGGTTCCAGGTCTCCTGATCGCCATAGCTGCCGGTAAGCTTCTCCCACGCATCCACGTAGCTGCGGAAGTCTGCCATGACCAGGTCGGGGTCGTTGTTGTTCATGAGCTCGTTGTAGATGCTCTCGAAGTTGCCCGAAAGGCCCGCAAAGGTGTTGTTCTTGAGCTCGTCCATCACGCGGCCCAGACGCTCGCGGTCGCCGTTAAGGGTATCCCACGCAAAGTAGCTGTTGGATGCCCAGAGCTGCTCGACCTCGGGAGCGGTCAGACCAAAGATGGCCTCGTTCTCGCGGCCGGCCAGGTCGGCGATCTCGATGTTGGCGCCGTCGAGGGTTCCCAGCGTAATGGCGCCGTTCATCATGAGCTTCATGTTGGACGTGCCCGAGGCCTCCTTGCCGGCCGTGGAGATCTGCTCCGAGATCTCGGCGGCGGGGTAGATGAGCTGGGCGTTGCTCACGCGGAAGTTGGGGATAAAGCAGACCTTCATGACCTCGTTGACGCGCTGGTCGTTGTTGATGACGTCGGCCACGGAGTTAATGAGGCGGATAGTCTCCTTGGCAAAGGTGTAGCTCGAGGCGGCCTTGCCGCTAAAGATGAAGGTCGTCGGCGTCACGTGGAAGTTGGGATCGGCGATGCGACGGTTATAGATGTCCATCACCTTCATGATGTTCATGAGCTGGCGCTTGTAGGCATGGAAGCGCTTAACCTGGACATCGAAGACGGTGTTGGGGTCGATGACCAGACCGGTTTCGGCCTTAACGTATGCGGCCAGGCGCTCCTTGTTGGCACGCTTGGAGGCACCCACGGCCTTCAGGAACTCGGTGTCGTCCTTAAACTCCTTGAGCTTCTCCAGCTCAAAGGCGTCCTTCAGCCAGCCGTCGCCAATGGCCTCGGTCACGAGCTTGGCGTAGGTGGGGTTGGCCTCGGCAAAGAAGCGACGGTGCGAGATGCCGTTGGTCTTGTTGTTGAACTTCTCGGGCGTCAGGGCATAGAAGTCCTTGAGCACGATGTTCTTGATGATGTCGGAGTGGATCTTGGCCACGCCGTTGACGCTATGGCTGCAGATCACAGACAGGTTGGCCATGCGAATCTCGCCGTCCCACAGGATGGCGGTCTGGCGCAGACGCTCCTGCCAGCCCTCCTGCGTGGTGTCGAACGACTCGTGCCAACGACGGCTGATCTCGTCGATGATCTGGTACACGCGGGGGAGGAGCTTGGAGAACGTGCCGATGGGCCACTTCTCCAAAGCCTCGGGCAGGATGGTGTGGTTGGTGTAGCTCACGACCTGCGTCACGATGTTCCAGGCGTCATCCCACTCAAGCTTCTTCTCGTCGATGAGGATGCGCATGAGCTCGGGGCCGCACATGGCGGGGTGCGTATCGTTGGTGTGGATGGCCACAAACTGCGGCAGCAGCTCCCAGTTCTCGCCGTGCTCCTTCTCAAAGGTGTCGAGCAGGCTGTAGATGCCGGCCGAGACAAACAGGTACTCCTGCTTCAGGCGCAGCAGGCGACCGTGCTCGCCGGCGTCGTTGGGGTAGAGGATGGCGCTGATGGCCTCGGCCTCGGCGCGCTCGGCGTCGGCCAGGGCGTAGTCGCCACGGTTGAAGGCCTCGAGGTCAAAGTGCTCCTCGACCGGCTCGGCGGCCCAGACGCGCAGCTTGTTTACGGTCTCGCCGGCATAGCCCACCACGGGGATGTCATAAGGGACGGCCAGGATGTCCTGCGTGTCCACCGTGCGGTAGAACGTGCGCCCGTTCTCCTCAAAGCCCTCGACGCGGCCACCAAACTTAATGGTTACGGCCTTGTCTTGACGACGGACCTCCCAGGGATAGCCGTGGGTGAGCCACTCGTCGGTGGCCTCGACCTGGCTGCCGTTGACGATCTCCTGCTTAAACAGGCCGTAGCGGTAGCGCATGCCGTTGCCGTAGCCGGCAATGCCCTCGGCTGCCATGGAATCCAGGAAGCATCCGGCCAGACGGCCCAGGCCACCGTTGCCCAGCGCCGGATCGGGCTCCTGGTTCTCGATGACGGACAGGTCGAAGCCCATGTCGTCGAGTGCCTCGGCGACCATGTCGCGCACGCCAAAGTTGAGCAGGTAGTTGTCGAGCAGGCGGCCGATCAAAAACTCGATCGAGAAGTAGTACACGCGCTTCTTGCCCTCGGCGGCCACACGGGCGTCGCTGGTGGTGGCAACGGTACGCGCCTTCTCGGCCACGAGCTTGGCCAGGGCGTTAAAGCGGTCGAGGTCGCTGGCGGCCTCCACGCTCTTGCCGCTGATGCTCATGACGGCTTCGCGATAGAGCTCGGTAAACTCCTGCTTGTTGTCGAAGATCTTATTCATACGTTCCTTTCCCCCGGGGATGTTTCTCCCGGAACGGTTATGACATGTATCCTACGCCCCGGCGGGGCGGGTAATTACAGCGGTAACGCTTTCGTTACGCTTTCTTGGCAGGAGCCTTAACAGCACCTGCCTTAGCCTTGGGAGCAGCCTTTTTGGTCGACGCTTTCTTGGTCGTGGTCTTGGAAGCGGTCTTGGCAGCGGTCTTGGCAGCCTTCGCCTTGGCCGGAGTCTTCTTAGCAGTCGCGGCCTTGGGCTTCACCGAGGACGCACGCTTGCGCATCGCCTTCTTGGGCTCCTCGACCATGGGCGGCTTATAGCTGCTGGGGCCGCGGCGCTTAAGCACCACGCCTGCCAGGCCGGGCACCTTAATCTCGATGGAGTCCATCTGCCCGTTCCAGGGATAGGGCTCGCTCGAGCAGGTGTAGGGTTCCTCGCCAGCATAGCCGCTGCCGCCAAACTCGAGACGGTCGGAATCGAAGATGACCTCCCAGTCACCCTCGCGCGGCACGCCTACGCGGAAGCTCTCGTAGCTCGCCGGGTCAAAGTTGATCAGGATCACCAGGTCGTCATCGATGTCCTCGCCCTGACGCACAAAGCTCACGATGGACTGCTTGGAGTTATCCGCGTCGATCCAGGTAAAGCCGTCGTCGGTGTAGCCGCGCTCGTACAGGGCGGGCTCGGCGGTGTACAGGTGGTTGAGCGCCTTGATAAACGCCTGATGATGACGGTGGGTCTCGTACTCCTCGGTCAGGAACCACTGGATGGACTCGTAGTAGCGCCACTCAATAAACTGGCCGATCTCGTTGCCCATAAAGTTGAGCTTGGCACCGGGATGCGTCATCTGGTAGAAGGTCAGCGTGCGCAAGCCGGCAAACTGGCGCCACCAGTCGCCCGGCATGCGGCCGATGAGCGAGCACTTGCCGTGAACGACCTCGTCGTGGCTCAGCGGGCAGATGAAGTTCTCGGTAAAGGCGTACATGATAGAGAACGTGAGCAGGCCGTGGTTGCCGGGGCGCCACGGAAAATCGGTCTGCATGTAGTGCAGGGTGTCGTTCATCCAGCCCATGTCCCACTTGTAGTGGAAGCCCAGGCCGCCATCCTGCGGCGGATAGGTGACGAGCGGCCACGCGGTGGACTCCTCGGCCATCATCATCACGTCGGGGTAGTGTGCCTCAACGGCGCAGTTGACCTGACGGATAAATGCGCTGGCGTCCAGGTCCTCCTCAGTACCGTACTTGTTGAACTTCTTTTGGCCGGGATCGTCAATGCCAAAGTTGAGGTACAGCATGCTGGACACGCCGTCCATGCGAATACCGTCCACGTGGAAGTTCTCGAGCCAGTACAGCACGTTGGAGACCAGGAAGGAGCGGACCTCGCCGCGGGCGAAGTCAAACTTGTGCGTGCCCCAGTTGGGGTGAATCTCGTGCTCAAACAGCATGTGGCCGTTAAAGGTGGCTAGGCCGTGGGAGTCAGCGCAAAAACCGCCGGGCACCCAGTCCATGATTACGCCGATGCCTGCCTCGTGGCACGCATCGATAAAATGCATGAGCTGCTGCGGATTGCCGTAGCGCGACGTGGCGGCGTAATAGCCAGTCGTCTGGTAGCCCCAGGAGCCATCGAAGGGATGCTCCATAAGCGGCATGACCTCGATATGCGTGTAGCCCATGTCACGCACGTAGTCCACGAGCTCAACCGACAGATCGTCGTAGGTGTAAAACTCACCGCGCTGCGCGGGGAAGGGATCCATGGGACCGGGGTAGTTGCCGTACTCGTCCGGCTCGCCCTGCGGCGCGTCGCCGTGGCGCTTCCACGAGCCAATATGCACCTCGTAGATGTTAAGGGGTTGCGACATGTGGTTGTGGCCGGCGCGGCGCTTGAGCCATGCGGTGTCGTTCCACTTGTAATCGTCAATGGTCCACAGCACGCTCGCCGTTCCCGGGGGGCACTCGGCCTTAAAGGCATACGGATCGGCCTTGTAGAGCTTTTCGCCCTCATTGGTTTCGATAAGGTATTTATAGAGCTGACCCTGCTCGGCGCCAGGAATAAAGCCTTCCCAAATAGCGCTCGTATGCACGGGCA
>OLOJ01003357.1_pt1 | contig 11464 bp, 7 predicted proteins | sample 1672251 | NCBI WGS metagenome assembly OLOJ01 (sample SAMEA3136664, study PRJEB25190) | human gut metagenome | biome: human gut; feature: human-associated habitat; material: faeces | place: Austria | collected 2013 | reverse complement strand
ACTTGCATGTATTAGGCACGCCGCCAGCGTTCATCCTGAGCCAGGATCAAACTCTCCATTGTCTTATTTCTTTCAGACAATCTCTTAGTCTGTTTAGCTCTTTTTTATTTCTTTAACTTAATTGACGTTGTGTTTTATTCTTTCCTGTTCAGTTTTCAATGTCCTCTCACTTGACTCTCTCGTCGAGTGCCCATTTATATTACCATCCCCTCTCCCTTTTGTAAAGCTTTTTTTCTGTATTTTTTTATCTTTTTCTCTATTTCCCTCTTTTTCTGCCTTTATATCAACGTTTTTTTCATTGATCTTTTTTGATGTTTTTTTATGATTTGGTGTTTATAGAGCATTTTAGATACTAAAGAATAAATTTATTACTTTTAAAAATCGATTATTTTATATTTAATAACTACAAAAAAATCCATTTGGAATTAACCAAATGGATTTCATTTTAACTATTGAGCCATTTTTTCTAGACGAGCACGACGTTTTTGTGCATCAGCTTGACATTTAGCCATTAATTGTTCTGCATGTTCTGGATTTACTTTTAATAATTGTGAGAATCTGTTTTCACCTAATAAGTAATCTTTAAATCCATCAAAGTTTGGAGTCTTAGAATCTAATTGTAATGGATTCTTTCCTTGTTCTTCTAATCTTGGATCATATCTTAATAAGTTGAAATATCCACAATCAATTGCACGTTTTTGTTCAGCTTGATGATTTGCTAAACCACCTTTAATACCATGTGCTTGACATGGAGCATAAGCAATAATTAATGATGGTCCATCATAGCTTTCAGCTTCTTTCATTGCTTTAATTGTTTGTGCAGGATTTGCACCCATAGCAATTTGTGCAACATAAACATGACCATAAGCCATAGCAATTTGCGCTAAATCTTTCTTAGCTCCTGTTTTACCACCAGCAGTAAATTTAGCGATTGAACCAGCTTGAGATGATTTAGAAGATTGTCCACCTGTATTTGAATATACTTCAGTATCCAATACTAAAATATTAACATTTTCATTATTAGCGATAACATGATCTAATCCACCATAACCGATGTCATAAGCCCATCCATCTCCACCAACAATCCATTGAGATTTAGAAACTAAGTTACCTTTATTATCTAAAACTTCTTTAATCGCATCATTTGAAGATGCTTCAACTAATTTTAATAATTCTGGAACAATTGCTTTTTCTTCGCTTCTTTGTCCTTTTACAGATAAGTATTTTTCAATAGTTTCTTTTAATTCAGGTTCACAAGCATCTTTAGCATTTTCCATTACTTGAATCATATGAGCTTCATTATAGTTTTGAGCTAATTTCATACCATAACCAAATTCAGCATTATCTTCAAATAATGAGTTACACCATGCTGGACCTTGACCATTTTTATCAGTTGTAAATGGTGTAGATGGTGTAGAACCAGAATAAATCGAACTACATCCTGTAGCATTTGCAATCATCATATCTGATCCAAATAATTGAGTTGCTAATCTATAATATGGAGTTTCTCCACATCCTGGACAAGCACCAGATACTTCAAAGTATGGTCTCTTGAATCCAACACCTTTTACAGTAGTTGTAGGATATTTATCATCACGATATTCTACTTCTTTATAGATATAATCAGCTAATGGAGCATGTTCTAATTCTTCATGAACATTAACCATTTTTAAAGCTTCACCTTTTTTATTTCCTAAACATTGTTCAACACATAAACCGCATCCAACACAGTTATCTGGTGAAACTTGAATTCTATAAGATAATCCGTCAACCCCTTTACCCATAGGTTTTAAAACATCATTAGAGATATCTTCTGGTGCATTAGCAATTTCTTCATCAGTCATTAAGAACGCACGAATTGTAGCATGAGGACAAACCATAACACAGTTATTACATTGGATACAGTCATCTTTATTCCATTGAGGAACCATAGTCGCAATTCCACGTTTTTCCATATAAGCCATTCCAGATTTCATAGAACCATCTAATTTATCCATGAATGCTGAAACTGGTAAGTCATTACCATCTAATGCGTTGATTACAGAAACGAAATTATCAAAATGATCATCACCTGTTAATTTCTTAGTTTCTTGGATTTCTAAATCAGCCCATTTTGGATCAACTGTTACTTCTTCAATTGCATCTTTACCAGCATCAATTGCTTTGTAGTTTAATTGAACAATGGCATCACCTTTTTTACTATAAGATTTTTTAGCCATTTCTTTCATATATTCAACAGCTTTATCAATTGGTAAAATTTGTGGGTTTAATGCAAAGAATGCAGATTGTAAAATAGTATTTGTACGACGTCCCATTCCAATTTCCATAGCAATCTTATTAGCATTAATAATATAGAATTTAGCATTCTTTGTAGCTAATTGTTTTTTCACTCTATTTGGTAAATAGTCAGCAACTTCTTCTTTAGAAAATTCTGTATTTAATAAGAATGAACCATTTTTCTTTAAGTTTTTCAACATATCATATTTTAATACATAATTATCTAATGAGCATGAGATAAAGTCTGCATTATTTACATAATATGTAGCACGAATTGGTGAAGCCCCAAATCTTAAGTTAGAACGAGTTGTTCCACCTGCTTTTTTACTATCATAAGCAAAGTAAGCTTGAGAATATAAATCTGTATGATCACCAATAATTTTAATAGATGATTTATTAGCTGATACAGTACCATCTGATCCTAAACCATAGAATAGACATTCTGTATAGTCACCTGTTACATTAAATTCTTCAGTTGGTAATGATAAATGAGTAACATCATCAACAATACCAATAGTAAAACTATTGAATGGATTATCAGAATTCAAATGATCATAAACAGCTTTAATTTGAGCAGGATTTGTATCTTTAGAACCCATACCATAACGTCCACCAATTAAAACATCCGCATCTTTTACAACACTGCATACATCTAAGTATAATGGTTCACCAGCAGATCCTGGTTCTTTTGTACGATCTAATACCGCAATTTTCTTAGCTGAAGCAGGTAATACTTTTAACAAGTATTTTGCTGAGAATGGACGATATAAATGAACTTTAACTAAACCAACTTTTTCTCCAGATTTAGCCATTTCATCAATTGTATCTTTAATTGTTTCAGTAACAGAACCCATAGCGATAATAACTCTATCAGCATTTGGATCACCATAATAAGTAAATGGTGCATATTCTCTACCTGTTACTTCTGAAATTTTTTTCATGTAATCAGCAGCGATTTCTACAACTGCATCGATATGTTTATTTTGAGCTTCTCTACCTTGGAAGTAGATATCATCGTTTTCAGCTCCCCCACGTTCAATTGGATTTGTATGAGGATTTAAAGCATTTGCTTTAAATTTAGCTAAAGCTTCTTTATCTAATAAGCTTTCTAATACATCATAATCCATAACTTCTACTTTTTGAATTTCATGAGATGTTCTAAATCCATCAAAGAAGTGCATTACTGGAACAGACCCTTTAATTGCTGTTAAGTGAGCAACTCCCCCTAAATCCATTACTTCTTGTACTGAGTGTGAACAAATCATTGGAATACCTGTTTGACGACAAGCATACACGTCTTGATGATCCCCAAAGATATTAAGTGAACGAGTTGCTAAAGCACGTGCAGCAACATGGAATACACCTGGTAAATTTTCACCAACAATTTTATAAAGGTTTGGGATCATTAATAACAATCCTTGAGATGCAGTAAATGTAGTTGCTAGGGCACCACCTTGTAAAGCCCCATGAACTGCACCTGCAGCACCTGCTTCTGATTGCATTTCAATAACATTCACAGGAGACCCAAAGATATTCTTCATTCCATTTGCAGCCCATGCTTCAGCATGTTCAGCCATTGGAGATGAAGGTGTGATTGGATAGATACTTGCTACTTCAGAAAATGCATATGCAACATGAGCAGCAGCTTGGTTCCCATCCATTGACAAATATTTCTTAGCCATAATTAAAAAATTCCTCCTTTTGCTTCTATTATTATACTACTTTCCAAACATTTTGACTACACGAATTCATGAATTCGCTTACTATTTCTATCAAAAATAAAAAATAGGACCTTATAGTCCTACTAATTTTTACTTGTTATATACGCTGTCATTGCTCCAATAGCTATAAAAACTAAAGAAAAAAGATTGCTAAACTGTCCTATCGCTAATTGAATAGCCATCACCAAAGTAAGAGATTGACCCCAAAAAGCATAATATGTCAATATCGGTGTAAACAGCGTTCCAAGTAGATAGCATATCACTGAAATGATCCCAACTTTTTCGCTTCCATAACGCGCTATTTTTAAAACAATAAAACCTGTAAAATAACCTGTTAAAATATCAAAATATGAAAAGCTCCACCCTATTTGTAAACTAATAAAATCAAAAGCAATTGTTAAAAAAATAGCAATTACTGTGCCAACAACAAACATTTTTATATAATCACTTATTGATAAATGATAATCATTATTTTGATTAAAAAACTTTTTGGCCTCTTGCCTTTGTTTATATTCATTGTATTTTTCTTGTAAATTCATTATATCCCCCCCTAATTTATTATTCTTTCTTTTTTTGAATCTATCTTTTCTAAAACAAACGTTGCAATAAATCCACCAATCATTCCGCCCAAATGACCCACTAAAGAAATCGAAGGAACAGCCACCGAAATAAAAAGCATCAATACAACACTAGAAACAATTTGTTTAAACAAATAGCTATACACATCACCATATAAAACTGATAGTGCTAAAAGCGAACCAATAAGTCCAAAAACAACACCGGAAATACCACCCATCACACTATTTGTACCAATATTAAATAATAAAAATAACAAATAAGAAAATAATGTTGTCGAAATCATCGAAACTACAATAACGATAATATATTTTTTCTCTTTTAATATTTTTTCCATTAACATTCCTAAATTATATAAAGAATAAACATTACAAAAAATATGCATTAAACCAAAATGAATAAAATTAGCTGTAATCAATCGGTAATATTCATGATAGTAATAAACATACAAAGGATTAAAACCTCCAACTTGTATCCCTTGCATAGCGGACATTGATAAACCATATTTTAACGAAGTATACAGATATGTAATAACATTCACAGCCATCAAAAAGTAAGTAATTTTATATATTTTATATTCTCGATTCATTCGTATCTCCTATAAATTCAAATATTGACATTTGATCAATATTAACTTCTTCTATATTTTCTTTTTTATTAAGTTCATAAATCATCTCAAAACTTGTATCTGAAACAATATTTTTTATATAAATCGGTACTGTTTTCATTTCTAGTAGTCTTTGATTTCCAAAACAATCATTATCAAGAACCAATGAAACAGTCCAATTATGATGCATATTATGCATGATTGTAAACCAAGTAGCACCACTATTTATTTTACTTGAAACAACAATTTGAAACATTGACAAAGCACATACATAACTATTTCTATCAATGGCATGAGTAACAGTAAATCTTTTAGCAGGATCAACAGCACTTAAAAAAACAACCTTCCCCATTCTAATGCTCTTTTTATATTCTTGTATTTTATTTAGCATATTTTCACAAACAAAGCAAATTATTTGACTATGATGATGCAATCCATAATGAAAGGCCTCTTGATCAATTCCTTTACAATCATTAGAAATTAACCATTTATCTTCATTATTGAGCTTATCAACAAGTCGTTTAACATATCCTTTTTCTTTTTTAGAAACTGTTTGCAATCCCGTAATAGAAATACCTTCAAATTTCACCGGTAATGTTCCTGCAATAAATAAGCAAAGGGGTGCACTCTTTTTCATTTTCTTGATTAGATTTTGAGGATACTCTTCATCATATTTAGTAATAATACGAATTCCTTGTTGTTCATATTCATGCAATTTTTTTAAAAAAAACTGTATCGATTTCATTCGTCGCACAATTTTATATGCACTATATTCAGAAATATCTAATATGTCCATTAATTCATCACTATTTAACCCAAAAAGACTGCCGGGACCATTTAACCCATGAACTTTTAAATTTTTTTCGACTTCCAACCACTCGTCACTTGTTAAAGCAGCTTCATCATATGCATATAAATCACATGTACATAACATCGTTGCCAAACTATTTAAATTCAACATTATTTTTTCCATAATACTCACCTTTATGATTATTATAGACCAATCTTAACATAAAAAAAAGCTATGATGATATTTCATCATAGCAATCATTAAAAGACAACAACTAATAACATTTCAAATTATTCTTTTCCATAGACTGCATGTGGTAACCCAGCAGGCATTACAATTGATTCTCCTTCATGTAAAATATATTTTACACTATCGATTGTAATTTCTCCTTCACCATCCAAACAAGTCACAAAAGCATCTCCACCACTTTTATGAGAACTAATTTCTTCTCCTTTATCAAAAGAAAAAAAGTTACACTTAACGCTTCATTTTGTGCTAATGTTTTAGAAACAACTTGTCCTTTTTGATAAGCAACTTCTTATTTTAATTTTAATACTTTTTGTTTATCAATATTTTTTAAAATATTCTTTCCTCTAATAATAATATTTTACCATATTCCTATTTATTAATCATGAGCTACGCTCTTTTTTATAAATTTAATTACTTCATCAAGCATTTCTTCACAAAAGAACATAGGTCCACCATGATCTGCCCCTTTCATACGATAAAAAATAACTTCTTTATTTTTATCTTTTAAAGCCTTATAAAGTTTAACACTTTGTTTAAACGCAACTAAACGATCCTTTGTTCCATGAGCAATTAAAATAGGTGGAATATCACCATCTAAATATGTCATTGGACTTGTTTGGCGAGCGATATCTAAATATTCTAAAACATTTTTTCTTCCAATTAAATATCCCTCTGGACTATCGGGTTGTTGATGATTTTCTGTTGTTGGGAAGCCATCTTCCATCGTAATATCAACCACACCATAAAAATCAATAATAGCACGTACTTCATTAGAATATTCAGAATATAAATTACTGTTAAATAATGGTAATTTACTTGTAAGTCCACTTACTAAAGCTACATGTCCACCCGATGAATCACCAAATAAAAAAACATTTTGTTCATCAATAAAATATTCTTCGTGATGTTTTCTTAAAAAACGAATTGCTGTTTTAGTATCTTCTATTTGTGCTGGAAAAGGCACTAAATCACTTTCACGATATTGTACAATAGCTACAACAAAACCTTGTTTACATAAATAATTAAGTTGTCCTACATGTTGATAAACATTTTGTTTATGCCAAGCAGACCCTTGAACATAGACAATTAGTGGATATTTTTCATTTTCCATCACCCTTTTACGAGGTACTAATATTTGTAAAACACGACTGATTCCATCAATATTCATATATTCAACATCCGGAATATACATAGTATCCATTTCTTGATCAGATATGATACGTGTTTGCATTCCCTCAATAAAAGTTTCATCTTCTATCATTTCTTCATACGTCATTTTATCATCTCCTAATTTTTATTATTTCACTAAAAAAAGAAAACTTCAATAATTGAATTTCACACAAATAAAAAGAGAGTAGTTTTCACTACCCTCCTTATAAACTATTTACCCATTTTTTCTTTAACAGCAGCTTGAGCAGCAGCTAAACGTGCTAATGGTACACGGTATGGAGAACATGAAACATAAGTTAAACCAATTCTATGACAGAATTCAACAGTTCTAGGATCTCCACCATGTTCACCACAGATACCTAGTTTAATATCTGGACGAACTGGTTTAGCTTTATTAATAGCAATTTGCATTAATTGTCCAACACCATTTTCATCAATGTGAGCAAATGGATCAGATTCAAAGATGTTCTTAGTATAATATTCATTTAAGAATTTAGCAGCATCATCACGAGAGAATCCATAAGTCATTTGAGTTAAGTCATTTGTACCAAATGAGAAGAATTCAGCTTCTTTTGCGATTTCATCTGCAGTTAATGCAGCACGAGGAATTTCAATCATTGTACCAACTTTATATGGTAATTCAACACCTGCTTCTTCGATAATTGCATCAGCCGTTTTACATACGACATCTTTAACATATTTTAATTCTTTAATATCTCCAACTAATGGAATCATAATTTCAGGAACAACGTTTTGTCCTTCTTTATTAACAGCAATTGCAGCTTCAATAACAGCTCTTGTTTGCATTTCAGCAATTTCTGGATAAGTTACTGCTAAACGGCATCCACGATGACCCATCATTGGGTTGAATTCTTTTAATGATTCAACACGTGCTTTTAACGCATCAAATGTCATACCTAAACTTTCAGCTAAAGGTCTGATTTCTTCATCTGTATGAGGTAAGAATTCATGTAAAGGTGGATCCAAGAAACGAATTGTTACTGGATAGATTTCCATTGCTTTAAATAATTCTTTAAAGTCAGATCTTTGATATGGTAAGATTTTTTCTAATGCTTCTTTTCTTGCTTCTACTGTTTCAGCAGTAATCATACGTCTGAAGTTGAAAATTCTTTCTTCTTCGAAGAACATATGTTCTGTTCTACATAAACCAATACCTTCTGCCCCAAATTTACGAGCTTGTAAAGCATCTCTTGGAGTATCAGCATTTGTTCTAACTTTTAATGTACGTACATCATCAGCCCATGACATGAATGTTTCAAAGTCACCACTGATTTCAGGTTCTACAGTTTTGATTCTTTCACCATAAACATTACCTGTACTTCCATCTAATGACATATAGTCACCTTCATGATATTTTTTACCATCTGGTGTCATTAATACTTTAGCTTCTTCATCAACTCTTAAGCTTCCGCATCCACACACACAGCAAGTACCCATACCACGAGCAACTACAGCTGCATGTGATGTCATACCACCACGGATAGTTAAGATACCATGAGCAATATTCATACCTTCGATATCTTCTGGTGAAGTTTCAAGACGAACTAATAAGATATCTTGAACACCATTTTTATGAGCTTCAATAACATCTTCTGCAGTGAAATAAATACGTCCTGTTGCAGCACCTGGAGAAGCAGCTAATCCTGTAGCTACAACTTGAGCACATTTCAATGAAATTTCTTCAAAGTTCGGATGTAATAATTGATCTAATTGTCTTGGTTCTACTTTTAATAAGGCTTGTTCTTTAGTAATCATTCCTTCATTTACTAAATCAACTGCAATTTTTAAAGCGGCTTGTGCAGTTCTTTTACCATTACGAGTTTGTAACATGAATAATTTACCATTTTCAATAGTAAATTCCATATCTTGCATATCTCTATAATGTTCTTCAAGAATGTCACATACTTTACAGAATTGTTCATAGCATTCTGGCATAACATCATTTAATGTTGCAATTGGTTGAGGTGTACGAATACCAGCAACAACGTCTTCACCTTGTGCATTCATTAAGTATTCACCGAATAATTTCTTTTCACCAGTTGCAGGGTTACGAGTGAAGGCAACACCAGTACCTGACTTATCACTTCTGTTACCATAAACCATCTGCTGAACGTTTACAGCTGTACCCCAAGAACCTGGGATATCATTTAAACGACGATAAGTGATGGCACGGTCATTATTCCAAGAACCAAATACGGCTTCAACTGCAGCTAATAACTGTTCGATTGGTTCCTGAGGGAAATCAACACCTGCATGTGCTTTATAAGCTTCTTTATAAACTGCAACAACTTCTTTTAAGTCTTCGGCAGTAAGTTCAGTATCGAATTCAACACCTTTTTCTTCTTTAATTGCATCAAATTTATGTTCGAAGTCTGATTTAGGGAATCCTTTTACAACGTCAGCGAACATCTGGATAAAACGACGATATGAATCATATACGAAACGTTCATTTCCAGTTGTTGCAGCGAATTCCTTAGCTACTTCATCATTTAAACCTAAGTTTAATACTGTATCCATCATACCTGGCATTGAGATTCTTGCACCAGAACGTACAGATACTAATAATGGATTCTTTGGATCACCTAAAGTTCTTCCAGTGATTTCTTCAAGCTTTTTAACGTGTTCAACAATCTGTCCTTTAATATCATCTGAGATCATTTTCCCGTCTTCATAATATTGTGTACAAGCTTCTGTAGTCACTGTGAATCCCTGAGGTACAGGTAAACCGATACCTGTCATTTCAGCAAGGTTGGCACCTTTACCACCAAGGAGATTACGCATATCCTTGTTACCTTCGCTAAATAAGTAAACATATTTTTTCATAACTACTAAATCCTCCTTATGTCTTTTCACTTATTTCATTATACACTTGTAAGGGCTTACTTGCAAACGCTTTCTTTTCTGTAATTGATTACACATTTAAAAAAAGCCCTATATAAGGGAATTATTATTGTTAAAAAAATAACAACATTTTTCTCCTATAGGGCTAAATGATGGATAATCGTAATTAATTGATCAGTTTGTAATGTTTGAAGCATGTCTGGATTTTTAGTTATTGTTTCATAAAGAAGATGATGTTTTGTATCATAATCCTCTTTTGAAATAGTAATAACGACTCCTTCAAGCTGTTTCTTAGTGAACTTTGTATCATAGATATAAGAATGCTTCACACCTAAAACACGGGATAAATGAGACATATATTGGTCTATATGAGTCGTTCCTAGATGAATCACTGTGTCACAATGCAAAGATAAATAGCGTGAAGCCATATCAGATACGATCAAAAGGCCACCCTTTTTATTAAACTCATGCATGATGCGATACTGAGAAGCATGATTCATAAATTGATGAATCACAAAATTGACATTCAGTTTTTCAGCATAATAAAGAATATCTTCATAGCTTTCTACAAATATAATCTGTTTCTTTTCTGTATTGAAATATGGTTCTTTACATAAGAAATGTGTACATTCTACCTTAGAAGAATCAACATGCAATGTAGTATGAATATTTTTCTTTAAGAACTCATGATGATGAAGTCCATAAAGAATACTTGAACAGTCTAAAGGAAGATGTTTCTTGATTTCCTTTATTTCTCTTATTTCTTCACTAGAAAAGCTATGAGAATCCTGATAAATGAGATACGAGACGAAGTTAGTATCTATCACTTGTCTTCTCATATATTCTAATAGTTTAGAAGGCGTAGTAAAGAGTATATCAATACCCTTATAAATTGTCTGGCATTCTTCAAATGTATTGGTACCAGGATAAGATGTAACAAAACGATATTGTGTGTATTTATTATATTCTTTCATATCAAAAGAAGATGATAACAACTCTTCTTTATGTCCAAGCAAGATAATCTGAGTTTTCTCTTCATGAATCATAGATGCAAGTAAAGGTGGAATAATGGATAACAGACGATCTTTGGAAGAATCAACATTTAAGATAAATGATTGACTCTTCTCAATAAGTCTATACGATTTCTTCTGGATTATTCCAGGCGCAATCATTCCCATATCACCTAATGCATGAATAACCTCATCAGGCCAT
>OLOJ01003354.1_pt1 | contig 11473 bp, 9 predicted proteins | sample 1672251 | NCBI WGS metagenome assembly OLOJ01 (sample SAMEA3136664, study PRJEB25190) | human gut metagenome | biome: human gut; feature: human-associated habitat; material: faeces | place: Austria | collected 2013 | reverse complement strand
AAAGAAATGACGAGGAAATACAATGCAGATTATTGATGGAAAGAAGATTTCTCAGGAAATCAAAGATGAAGTAAAAGAAGAAGTAGCGCAGCTGAAAGCAGAGGGAAAAGATATTGCGCTTGCTGTTATTCAGGTAGGAGCAGATCCTGCATCAAGTGTTTACGTACGCAATAAAAAACGTGCCTGCGAGTATGTAGGAATCGAGTCTATAAGCTATGAGCTTCCAGAAGAGACAACACAGGAAGAATTAATGGCGATCGTGGATAAATGCAATAAGGATCCTAAGATCAACGGAATCCTAGTACAGCTTCCACTTCCAAAACATTTGGATGAAGATGAAGTATTATTAGCGATCGATCCTAAGAAAGATGTTGACGGATTCCATCCAGTCAGTGTTGGAAATATGGTGATCGGAGAAAAAGGATTCTTACCATGCACACCAGCCGGAGTGATCCAGTTATTAAAACGTTCTGGTGTCGAAATTGATGGGAAAGAATGTGTGGTAGTCGGAAGAAGTAACATTGTAGGAAAACCTATGGCAATGTTATTATTACGTGAGAACGGAACAGTGACTGTCTGCCATTCTCATACAAAAGACTTAAAAGAAGTCTGCAAACGTGCAGATATCTTGGTTGTAGCAATTGGTAAACCAAAATTTATTGATGATTCTTATGTAAAAGATGGAGCAGTTGTCATTGATGTTGGAATCCACAGAAATGAAAATAACAAACTTTGTGGTGACGTAGATTATGACAAAGTTGCACCAAAGACATCTGCGATCACACCAGTTCCAGGTGGAGTTGGACCAATGACGATCGCAATGTTAATGAAAAACTGTGTAGAATCTAAGAAATTGTTTGGAGAGTAAGAGAAATGAAGATATTATTTATTTCGCTTGGATGTGATAAAAACTTAGTAGACAGTGAAGTTATGCTTGGTCTTTTGACCAAGCATGGCTACACTTTGACCGACGATGAGACACAGGCAGATGTTATTGTAATTAATACATGCTGTTTCATCCATGATGCCAAAGAAGAAAGTATCAATACGATCTTAGAGATGGCACAGTACAAAGAACAGAATCTGAAGGCATTGGTTGTTGCTGGATGCCTCGCAGAACGTTATAAAGACGAAATCTTAAAAGAGATTCCAGAGATTGATGCAGTTCTTGGAACAACAAGTTATGATTCTATCGTAGAAGCAGTGAATACTGCATTAGAAGAAAATGCAGGGGAACATTTTGAACATTACGAAAGTATTGATTATCTTCCAGATAATTCTGAAGTAGAACGTGTTGTAACAACAGGAAATCACATGGCATATTTAAAAATTGCTGAAGGTTGTGACAAGCGATGCAGCTATTGTATCATTCCAAAGATCCGCGGACGTTTCAGAAGTGTTCCAATGCAAGAACTGTTGAATGAGGCAAAGCGTTTAGCATCTGAAGGAGTGAAAGAATTAGTACTGGTAGCTCAGGAAACAACACTGTATGGCAAAGACCTGACAGGAGAAAAACAGCTTCCGTTATTACTTCATGAACTTTGCAAGATCGAAGGGATTGAATGGATCCGCCTGTTATACTGCTACCCAGAAGAGATCACAGATGAGCTGATCAAAGTGATCAAGACAGAAGAGAAAGTCTGCAATTACATTGACATGCCGATTCAGCATAGTGAGAATCGTATCTTACAGAGAATGGGAAGAAGAACATCAAGAGAAGATCTTGTAGCAGTGATCAAGAAACTTCGTAAAGAGATTCCTGATATCACGATCCGTACAACACTGATCACTGGATTTCCAGGAGAAAGCCAAGAAGATCATGAAGGATTAATGAACTTTGTAGAAGAATGTCAATTTGATCGTTTAGGAGTCTTTACTTATTCACCGGAAGAAGATACACTGGCAGCAACATTTGAGGATCAGATCGATGAAGAAGTCAAAGAAGAACGAAGAGATGAACTGATGAGTCTTCAGCAGGAGATTTCCTATGAACATACCCAGCAGTTAGTCGGTAAAACGATCAAAGTCATGGTAGAAGGATATTTATTTGAAGATGATATCTACGTTGGACGTTCTTATATGGATGCACCAAAGGTAGATGGATGTGTTTTTATAAATTCTCCAGAAGAATTGATGACAGGAGACTTTGTTTATGTTAAAATTACCCAAGGTAGAGAATATGATGTGATAGGAGAAGTAGATTATGAATTTACCAAATAAGTTAACAATTTTAAGAACACTTATGATCCCGGTATTCTTATTTTTCTTGCTGACAGATTGTGCAGGGGATTATAGCAAGTGGATCGCAGTTGTTGTATTTATTCTAGCGAGTCTTACAGACTTTTTAGATGGACATATTGCAAGAAAATACAATCTGGTAACAAACTTCGGAAAATTTATGGATCCATTGGCAGACAAATTATTAGTTTGTTCTGCAATGATCGCATTAGTTGGAATGCACCGTTTATCATCTATCGTAGCGATCATTATTATTGCAAGAGAATTTATCATTAGTGGATTCCGCCTGATCGCCTCTGATAATGGAATCGTTATCGCAGCCAGCTACTGGGGAAAATTTAAGACAAACTTTCAGATGTTTATGATCATTATGCTGATCATTGATCTTGGGACAAGCACAGCTGTGATGATCGAGAATATTTTGATCGTCATTGCAACAGCCCTGACAATCATTTCTTTAGTTGATTATTTGGTGAAGAATAAACAGGTATTATCTGAAGGAAATTAGATCCAGAAAGGAACAACAATTATGACAGCAGAAATTATTTGCGTAGGAACAGAGATTTTATTAGGAAACATCGTGAATACCAATGCTGCCTACTTATCAGAACGCTTAGCCTCATTGGGGATAAGCGTTTTTTTTGAGACGACAGTAGGCGACAATCCAGAAAGATTAGAAAATGTGATCAGACAGGGACTTGAAAGATCTGATATTTTGATCTTATCTGGTGGACTTGGACCAACGAAAGACGATCTTACAAAGGAAATTGCAACGAAAGCATGTGGACAGGAGCTTGTAGAAGATGAAGAAGCACTAAGACGCTTGAAAGAATATTTTGCGAGAAGTCATCGTAACATGACAGAGAATAATTTAAAACAGGCATTAGTGCCAGAAGATTGTACTGTTTTATATAACGAAAATGGAACAGCACCGGGAATGGTCATTCATGCAAAAGAAGGGAAGAAAGTAGTTTTACTCCCAGGACCTCCAAATGAACTGCTTCCAATGTTCCATGATCAGGTAGAACCGATCATAAAAGAATTAAGTTCAGAGGTATTATACTCCGATGTTGTGAAGATTGATTGTATGGGAGAAAGCCGCGTTGCAGCAGAGATTGAAGATTTGATCGAAAAGCAGACGAATCCTACAGTTGCCCCATATGCCAAATTAGGAGAAGTTCATCTTCGAGTGACAGCAAAAGCGGTAAGTGAAGATGAAGCAAAGAAGCTTGTTACACCAATAACAGAAGAATTATACAGAAGATTTGGTCATAAGATATTTACGACAAAAGAAGATGAAACATTAGAAGATGTTGTGGTTGATATGTTAAGTAAACATCATTATACGATCGCAGCAGCAGAATCCTGTACAGCAGGAATGTTTACAGCAAGGTTAGTTAATGTTGCAGGAGCATCGGATGTCTTAAATGAAAGTTTCATTACATATGCAAATGAAGCTAAGATGAAATATCTTGGAGTAAAAGAAGAAACTCTAAATACCGTTGGAGCAGTTTCAGAAGATACGGCCAGACAGATGGCGGAAGGTGTTGCACGACAGGCTGGTTCAAATGTCGGTGTTGGAATCACAGGTCTTGCTGGACCGGGCGGTGAAACACCTGAGAAGAAGGCAGGACTTGTTTACATCGGTGTCAGTGTTAATGGAAAGACGAAAGTAAACAAATACCAGTTAAACGGTAACAGACAGAAAGTCAGAGAAACAGCTGTATGCAGAGCGTTAACTATGGTAAGACATGCATTGGTTGAAGAGTTTCTATGAGAATCATCATAAGAAAAAGGATCACGAATAAAAACCGAACAAATATTCGCTCGAACACTTGTTTTTTAGTGTAAGGATATGCTATACTCTAAACAGGAAATTAAAAGATAGAAGAATATAAGATAAATATTTGAAATTAAAAGGAGTAAACATATATGAAACAGGAAGAGAAATTAAAGGCATTGGATGCCGCATTGGTTAAGATCGAGAAAGACTATGGTAAGGGATCTGTCATGAAACTTGGAGAGTACCAGGCAGACCGTACGATCGAAGTAACACCAACAGGTTCTATCAGTCTTGATATCGCATTAGGAGTAGGTGGAGTACCTAAGGGACGTATCATCGAGATTTATGGACCTGAATCTAGTGGTAAGACAACAGTAGCACTTCATATGGTAGCTGAAGTCCAGAAGAGAGGCGGGATTGCAGGATTCATTGATGCAGAGCATGCCCTTGATCCGGTCTATGCAAAGAATATCGGGGTTGACATTGATAACCTTTATATCTCTCAGCCAGATACAGGAGAGCAGGGACTTGAAATCACAGAGACAATGGTAAGATCTGGAGCGATCGACATCATTATCGTCGATTCTGTAGCTGCATTAGTACCGAAGGCAGAGATTGATGGAGATATGGGAGATTCTCACGTAGGTCTTCAGGCAAGATTGATGTCACAGGCACTTCGTAAGTTAACAGGTGTTGTAAGTAAGTTTAACTGCACAGTTATCTTTATCAATCAGTTGCGTGAGAAAGTTGGAGTCATGTTTGGAAACCCAGAGACAACAACTGGTGGACGTGCACTTAAGTTCTATTCATCTATCCGTTTAGATGTCAGAAGAACAGAGACATTAAAACAGGCAGGAGAGATGATTGGTAACAGAACAAGGATCAAAGTAGTGAAGAATAAGGTGGCTCCTCCGTTTAAACAAGCAGAATTTGATATTATGTTTGGAAAAGGAATTTCCAAGTATGGAGATATTTTAGATCTTGCAGCAGATGCAGATATCATTCATAAGAGTGGTGCATGGTATGCATACAACGGAGAGAAGATCGGACAGGGTAGAGAGAACAGCAAGAAGTACTTAGAAGATCACCCGGATATCGCAGAGATAGTGGAACATGCAATCCGTGTCCACTATGGACTGTTAGAGGAAGATGCTGAGAATGCCAACAACGATCCTAAGGCAGAGACTCAGGTTTCTGAAGAATAATGATCATTACGAAACTAGATAAAGTAGGAACAAAGCAGGTCAGGCTTTTCTTCGATGAAGAAAAGTACTGCCTGCTTTACTATAATGAGATAAGACGATTGGGATTCCATGAACAAGACGAGATCGGACAGGAAGAATTTGAAGAATTAAACAAATTACTGTTGCATCGGGCGAAGTTAAAAGCTATGTCATTGTTAAAATATCAGGATCGTACAAAAAAGGAATTAAAAGAACGTCTTATGAGAGCAGAATTTCCAGAATTTATTACGGAAGGGGCAGTTGCGTATGTGGAGTCATTTGGATATATCAATGATGAAGAATATGTACGCCGCTACATGGAATACAAGTCAGGAAGTAAGAGTAAGATTCAGATTAAGATGGACCTTCGGAAGAAAGGAATCACTGCGGAGACATTAGAGAGGGTCTTTGAGGAATATGAATACGAAGAAGATGATATCTTGGAAGAACAGGTTAAGAAGAGGATCCGGCAAAAGGGTTCCGTCACTAAGGAGAATTTTCAGAAATATTACGGATATTTTGCGAGAAAAGGATTTAATAGCGGCAAAATATTAGATTTATTACGGAAATACATGGAAGATTAAATAAATTACAGGCTAAATATTAAAAAAATATAAAGAATTCATCATTTGGTTGCATATTGACAGATAAAATTATATAATTTGAGTCAAAGGGTGTAACAAAGCAGATGACGACGATATCTGGAAGGAATATATGATCCGGATATGGTTCCAATTATAAGGAGTATCATTTATATGAGAAAGAAATCACATATTTCATTAGCAGGGCAGATTATGGATTCTATGGAACTTGACAATGTATTTGATTATAGATTACCGTTTTATGTAGGAAGTATCTGGCCAGACTGCAGACCATCATTTGTGACGACACCTCATAAGTTTGATATTACATTTGATGATATTGAACGTAAGATTTCAAAATTTATTGCCAATTACGATAAAGATAAGGGAATGAATATGCGACGTTGTGCAGGTCTTGGTGTGATCATTCATTACATTGCAGATTATTTTACATTCCCACATAATGATCATTATCCAGGCAATGTAAAGGATCATTGCTATTATGAACGTGATCTGAAGTTTGGAATGAGAGCATTTCTTGAGACAGAAGAAGCAGCACAGATCAAGGAGCATGTTGCGGCATATGATTCTGTGGAAGAATTGACATCATATATTAGAAGTATTCATAATTCTTATATGAAGCTTGCACATACAGTAGAAGAAGATATCAGATATATCGTACATGCATGTACAACCGTTGTGAAGAGTGTACTGAATATGGTAAGTTATGCAGTTGGTACAAGTGTGATGAATATTCAGTATGTATAGGACAAGGAATTGAAGATAAAATAATAAAGAAAAAGGGCAAAGACAGACAGAGATGATTTGTTTTTGCTCTTTTTATTGAAATCAGTTTGTAAAAAATGATAAAAATATGATGCAAGTATGATGCAAAGAATTCGTAAAATAAAAAAGGTTTTGGGCAGCATACAAAAACAATAAGGAAAATCAATAAAACAATAAGGAGAACAATTATGGTGAACATCATGGTCGTGGAAGATGAAAAGCCAATTTCAAATCTGATTGCACTAAGTTTAAAGAAAGCCGGCTATCATAGTGAATGTGCTTATGATGGGTTAGAAGCAATTGATATGCTGGAAAAGAATTATCCAGATTTGATCTTACTAGATATCATGCTGCCCGGGGCTGATGGGTTTGAAATTTTAGAATACGTAAAACCATTAGAGATACCAGTCATTTTCCTGACAGCAAAAGGAGATCTTAATGACAGAGTAAATGGTCTGCGATATGGAGCAGAAGACTATATTGTAAAACCATTTGAGATTATGGAATTATTGGCAAGGATTGAGGTTGTATTAAGACGATATCACAAATTAGATCGTATTATCAATATATTAGGTTTAGAAATCGACACAGATGCAATGTGCGTAAAAAAAGAAGGGAAAGAAATTAACTTGACCAAGAAGGAATATGATACATTATTGCTGTTTGCAAGGAATCCTGGAAATGTATTATTCAGGGAAATAATTTATGAACGTGTTTGGGGTGGAGATTACATTGCGGGAAGCAGGACGGTAGATCTTCATGTGCAGAGAGTTCGAAAGAAAGTTGGCTGGGAAGATTTTTTGATCACTGTGCCCAAGATGGGATACCGTCTGGAGGTACCAAGATGAAATTTCGTTGGAAATTAATGATCATAACAATGTTGATCGTTTCATTTTCATTTGGATTTGGAGGAATGTTGCTGATTCAATATTCATATCAAGCATCTATCAAACAAGAAAAAAGAGCAGCAAGGAATTCTTACGAAATGATCTTAAGAATGTTAAAAGAAATTAATGAGATGGATGATACGTATCAGAATCAAACATTTGCGAGTGTATTGAAGCGATTAAACTGGCAGGGCTTGTTAAGAGACAGCTCAGTTCGATTATTAAAGGAACAACATGGAGAGGTTCAATGGAAGCAGCCACTTTATTACAATCGTAAAAATGATAATTTTAGGAGAAGCAATGGTTTTTCAACGAAACAGGGAAAAGCGGTAGTATTCCAAAATAAAAATAAAGTATATTATCAGATTACTAGTAAGATTTCTTATGGAAAGGAAACTATGGTTTTTCAGGGAGCATATGATATTTCAGAAGTATATGCGACAAGGCATCAGCAGTTGGTAAGTTTTCGTAAGATTTTTGTATTAGTAATAGGAATTGAGATTGTAGTATCCTATTTTCTGGCAATGATTCTTACAAGACCATTACAGAAATTGTCGCAGGTTTCGAAGCAGATTGCAGACGGTGATTATTCTGTCAGGGTTCCAGTGCATACAGAAGATGAAATTGGAGAACTTTCAGTTAGTTTTAATTATATGACAGAACAATTGATAGAAAAGTTAATGAAATTGGATCAATTGTTAAAAAATCAGGAAGAATTTATGGGAAGTTTTGCTCATGAAATGAAGACACCACTTACATCGATCATAGGATATGCAGATCTGATGCGGATGGAAGCTCTTTCGAAAGAAGAGCAAAAAGAAGCATGTGGGTATATTTATTCAGAAGGAAAACGATTACAGAATTTATCATTAAAATTAATGAAACTTCTTGTTTTGAAAAATCAACAGTTTCAGATGAAAAAACAAGATTTAGAGCCAATGATTCAAGAAGCAGTTACATCCATGCAGTATCGTTTAAAAGAACAAGATATTCTTGTGAATTTAAATTTAAAAAAAGCAATTTGTAAGATAGAGCCGGATTTATTGAAATCATTAATATTAAATTTGATCGATAATGCATTAAAATCAATGAATTCGGGTGGAATATTAACAGTTGAGGATCGAGCAACACAAGAAGGAGCCAAGATTTATATTTCGGATACTGGATGCGGAATGCCAAAGGATGAGATAAGTAAGATCACGGAAGCGTTTTACCGGATAGATAAGTCAAGGTCAAGAAAACAAGGTGGAGTAGGTTTAGGGCTTGCTATATGTAAAGAAATCGTGAGGATCCATCAAGGAGAGATGCGATTTATCAGTCAGCAAGGGAAAGGAACAACTGTGATCATAACAATTGGAGGAGGAGCTTATGAAAAAACAAATTAGGAATGCTCTTCTTGTTGTGGCGGCTTTATTACTTGTGGTCTTGTTTTACTTTTTACCAAATATTCAGGCAGCTCTGGTGGACAAAAAAACGTTTGGGCAGAGTGAGGATCTATCCTTAAATCCAGTAGAGATTTCGGTAGAGGCTACTCAGACAACTCTGGAAAAATTAAAGATCATCAATAATCATATTTTGAGTGTAGCAGTAAGACCTTCATCAAGAACTGTGGATGGAAGAGATGTAGAAAAAACTGCAAAAAAACAGACGAATCTATTATTAAAAAAAATGAAAATCGCTTATCGGGTAGAGGAAGACTGGAAGATTACATATAAAAAGTTATACACTTATATCAAGAAAAAGGATGATATGATCGATGAAGGTTCCGTATCTAATATTTCGAATGTCAAAAATCTTCTGGTATGGTATATTACATTATCACCAGAATCGTCGGAGGATGAAATAGTGAATCTTATTATGGATGCGTATACGGATCAGATTTTAGCGATTGATGTGTACTCTTATGATTACACAAAAGATTGGAAAGATATCGCAGATCATTTGGAAGATATTCCGGCTGGATTTTTGTCTTATCTGAATCTGAAACAGTCAGAGTATAATTTGAAGAAGCGTTTGATGGGCAATGTCAATGTAACAGAACAATACCAAAAAGCAAAGTCAGCAAAGGAATCTTATTCTCAGATTTCGGGCAGAATAGGTATTTATGTGATACAAAATAAAAAACAGACATACATTCCAATCGAATGGAGTGGTTATGGATTTATGATCAACAATGTATACAACAACTGATGCAAAATAAAGATTTACTCTTGTATTTTGAAAGCTTTCTCTCTATAATAAATAAACGGAACCCTACAAATATAGTAGGATACGAAAGAAAGGTTGAAAGCATGAGCAATATTAATATTTCATATAAAGAATTAAAACAGTTAGAAAAAGGGAGTTATCAGCTTCTTGATATGAGAGATGAATCAAACACATCTTATGGAATGATCCCTGGAGCTGTTGTGGCAGCAGGGGAAGATGAGCTTAGAACACAGGCAAAGGAATACATTGATCAGGGTAAGAAAGTTATTTTATATTGTACCAAGGGAATTTTCAGCAAAGAGGCAGCAGAGAAATTAGCGGAAGAAGGAATCGATGTCCTTAGTTTGGAAGGCGGATACACAGGATGGTTGTTATCCTTGATGAAAGAAGAACAGGAAAACGATCAGAAAACAGAACAAAATAACAAAGAAGCCGAAGGAAAAGGCAAGAAAAAAGAACTGACAAGAACACAGGAGATCGAAAAGAGCATCCGTAAGAAGTTTCACAAACAGATATTCTCCAAGTTTGTAAAAGCGATCAAGACATATGATCTAGTGCAGGAGAATGATAAGATCGCTATCTGTATCTCTGGGGGAAAAGATTCCATGTTGATGGCGAAATTATTTCAGGAATTAAAACGCCATAACAAATTCCATTTTGATCTTGTATTTTTAGTCATGGATCCAGGATATAATGAAATGAATCGACAGATCATAGAGAATAATGCCAAATTATTAGATATTCCGATCACAGTCTTTCAATCTGATATTTTTGATGCTGTTTATGAGATTGAGAAATCGCCATGTTATCTGTGTGCAAGAATGCGTCGTGGATATTTATACAGCAAGGCTAAAGAGCTTGGATGCAATAAGATTGCGTTGGGACATCACTATGATGATGTCATTGAGACGATCCTTATGGGAATGCTTTATGGAGCACAGGTACAGACGATGATGCCAAAACTTCACAGTACAAACTTTGAAGGAATGGAACTAATCCGTCCGATGTATCTGATCCGAGAGGATGATATAAAGCATTGGAGAGATTACAATGGATTACATTTTATCCAGTGTGCATGTAAGTTTACAGATACTTGTACAACATGTAATCCAGACGGTGTTACGAAATCCAAGAGAATGGAGACAAAACAGTTGATCGCGAAGATGAAAGAAATCAATCCGTATGTAGAGTCCAATATTTTCAAGAGTGTAGAAAATGTCAATTTAAAGACGATCATTGCATATAAGAAAGATGGAGTAAAACATTCGTTCTTAGATACTTACGATCAGGAAAATTAAATAAGAATAAAAACACAGAGATTGGTGATAAAATCTCTGTGTTTTTGTTTAGAACTATGAAATTATTCGTCGTCTTCTTCAATCTCAACAATCTGACGTTTTCTGGCAGCTTCATCATTTTCCAGATATTCGTCGTAAGTACATTCTTTGTCAATCAAACCATTCGGAGTGATTTCCATGATACGATTAGCTGTTGTCTGTACAAACTGATGATCCTGAGAAGTAAACAATAATGCACCAGTGAAATCTTTTAATGCTTCATTTAAAGCAGTGATAGATTCCATATCTAAGTGGTTGGTAGGCTCATCAAGAAGTAAGATGTTGGCTCCGCTGATCATTAATTTAGATAGCATACAACGAACTTTCTCTCCCCCAGATAAAACACCAACTTTCTTTAATGCATCTTCTCCAGAGAATAACATACGTCCAAGGAATCCACGGACAAATGTTGCATCTTTATCTTCAGAAT
>OLOJ01003351.1_pt1 | contig 11480 bp, 6 predicted proteins | sample 1672251 | NCBI WGS metagenome assembly OLOJ01 (sample SAMEA3136664, study PRJEB25190) | human gut metagenome | biome: human gut; feature: human-associated habitat; material: faeces | place: Austria | collected 2013 | reverse complement strand
AACCTGATGGATTTCTGTATCGGAACTCCGGTCTTCTGGCTGGTTGGATTTGGCATCATGTTCGGTGCAGGAAACGGTTTCTTCGGCAAGATTGGCGGAATCGCCTCAGAGGCAAACTACGGAAACGCAATGCTTCCGGATGGAGTTCCTTTCTGGGCATTTCTCATCTTCCAGACTGTATTCTGTGCTACTTCTGCTACCATCGTGTCCGGTGCCATGGCAGAGCGTACTAAATTCATCTCCTACTGTATCTACAGTTTACTGATCAGTCTCGTTGTATATCCTGTATCCGGTCACTGGATCTGGGGCGGCGGCTTTATCAGCCAGATGGGATTTCATGATTTCGCAGGTTCCTGTGCCGTTCATATGGTAGGTGGTGTTGCTGCACTGATCGGTGCCATCATCCTCGGACCTCGTATCGGAAAATATTCCAAATCCGGTAAATCCCGAGCAATCCCCGGACATAACCTTACTGTTGGTGCACTTGGTGTATTTATCCTCTGGTTCTGCTGGTTCGGTTTCAACGGTGCATCTACTGTCAGCATGGAAGGCGATGCCATTGTAAGCGCCGGAAAGATCTTCGTAACAACAAACCTTGCAGCTGCTGTTGCTACTGTAACAGTTATGCTGATCACATGGATCCGCTATAAAAAACCGGATGTTTCCATGTCCCTGAACGGTTCTCTTGCAGGACTGGTAGCCATCACAGCAGGCTGTGATACCGTATCTCCTACATCTGCAGCTATCATCGGAATCCTCTCCGGATTCATTGTAGTATTTGGTATTGAATTTGTTGATAAAGTTCTCAAAATTGATGACCCGGTTGGTGCTGTTGGCGTTCACGGTCTTAACGGTGCTTTCGGAACTCTTGCTGTCGGTCTTTTCTCCGACGGTGCAGGTACCGAGTGGAAAGGTCTTCTCACAGGCGGTGGTTTCCATGGCTTCGGTGTTCAGTTTATTGGTATGGCTATCACCATCGCATGGGTTACTGTTACTATGACAATTATCTTCCAGGTGATCAAACACACCATCGGACTTCGTGTTTCCGCTGAGGAAGAGATCGCAGGTCTGGATATGAAAGAGCATGGCCTCGCAAGTGCATACGATGGATTCTTTGTACAGGATACCATGACAAAGGTTCCGGCTCCAATGGGAACTTCCGTAAAAGCCCCTGTTGTAAAACATGCTCCTTCTGCTCCTGCTGAATCTGTTCCTGAGATTCCGGCAGACGGCGTACACAAACTGACAAAAGTTGTTATCATCACACGTCAGAACAAGCTGGATGAGTTTATGCAGGCTATGAACGAGATTGGCGTAACCGGTATCACTATCACAAACGTTATGGGATGTGGAGTTCAGAAGGGTGCTCCAACCTACTATCGTGGTGTTGAGGTTGACATGAACCTCCGTCCGAAGGTTAAGATCGAGATCGTTGTAAGTCTTGTACCGGTTCAGAAGGTTATTGATACTGCAAAAGAAGTTCTTCATACCGGTCAGATCGGTGATGGTAAGGTCTTCGTTTACGATATCGAAAACGTTGTCAAGATCCGTACCGGCGAGGAAGGCTTCCTGGCTCTGCAGGATACAGACGCATGATTCTCTTATGAGAGGAACCGATAAAATCTTCTACGCAATATAAACCAAATAAAAGCCAAAAAGCTCCGGAACATTATTCCTTAAATGTTCCGGAGCTTTTCATATCTTTTTTTATTCTCTTCTCAGTCATAAAGAAATCTCATTGACAGAAAGTCCTGTTTTCTGTAACACATCCAATTCCTGTTTTTTGCTTGTACTTATGATCACTTGACGACCGGAAGACTCTGTAAGCCATAAAACAGCTGCTTTCAGCCTTTCCGGATCGAAAGCACAGAACATTTCATCAAAGATGACCGGAAGCTTTTCTGCGCCACACAGGAGTTCTCCTGCGGCCAGTCTCATCGCAAGATAGATCTGTTCAACCATGATCAGACGCAGATTTTCAATCGGCAGTACTTCTTTCCCTGTATCAACGCTGATATGAAATTCATCGTCAACCATCAGTTCATGACAGGTACCACCGGTAATTCCGCTGAGAGTCTCCGACATCGTCCTCACCAGTCTGTTTCCTGTCTGACGATACATCTGTTCCGACAGTTTATCGATCGTATCCATTGCCAGATTCAGCGCATCAATCTCGACTTCTTCCATCAGAGGCAGATACGCATACTCTTCCATTTCACGAAGTTCTTCTGTCAGATCTGCATCAATTCTCTTGAACTGGATCGTCTGATCCTGCTGTTCAAGATGGGAAATAAACTGTGAATCGATCACATGCTTCAGCAGTACAGCATCTTTACCCGCTTCACGGAACATATTAATGTACTGGCTCTGCTGTACCTCATCGGTCACATAATAGATCACCGTTTTTTCCGGTTCCTCATTCTGGGAGCCTTCAGAAGCTTTCTCCTCTGCCTTCTCCTCTTCAGCTGCTTTTGTTTCTTCTTTTTTATTTTCCTCAATGCAGTCTTTCAGGGTAAGATATTTGCCGTCCAAATTCTTAAAGAGGATATAATCGTTCATCTTCTCACCAAATTTCGCATCCTTGATGCATCCAAATTTGATAAACGGGCTGATATCATCCCAGTACTTCTCATAAGACTCTCTGTCTGTCTTGCACATTCCGGTGAGCTTATCTGCTACTTTCTTGGTGATGTATTCAGAAATCTTTTTCACAAAACCATCATTCTGCAGTGCAGAACGGGAAACATTCAGTGGAAGATCCGGACAGTCGATCACGCCTTTCAGAAGAAGAAGGAATTCCGGGATCACCTCTTTGATGTTATCTGCAATAAATACCTGATTATTATAAAGCTTGATGGTTCCCTCAATGGAATCATACTCTGTCCTGATCTTCGGGAAATACAGGATACCCTTCAGGTTGAACGGATAGTCCATGTTCAGATGGATCCAGAACAGAGGTTCCTTGTAATCCATAAATACCTTGCGGTAAAATTCTTTATACTCTTCATCCGTGCACTCATTTGGGTGTTTCATCCAGAGCGGCTGTGTATCGCTTAAGGATACCGGCCGTTTATTGATCTTTACTTTATCTTTGGCAGGAGAAACTTCCACAACTTCTTTCTCGCCTTTATCATTCTCCTTTTCCTCTGTCTTGGCATCCTCATGGATATGTTCAACTACCACATCATCTTCACGGAGATCTGCCTCATCGATGGTTTCATACTCCTGTTCAGCATTTGCTTTGGAAAGATAGATATTTACCGGCATGAAAGAACAGTATTTCTCGATAACCTCTCTCATACGATATTCATTGGCAAACTCCAGGCTTTCCTCATTGAGGAAAAGAGTGATCTCTGTTCCCGGTTCTGTTTTGTTTCCGTCTGCCATCTCATACTCCGTACCACCGTCACAGGTCCAATGTACCGGTGTGGAACCCTCCTTGTAAGAGAGAGTATCAATATGAACTTCATCTGCAACCATAAATGCAGAATAAAATCCAAGTCCGAAATGACCGATCATCTGATCATCCGTTGTTTTATCCTTATATTTCTCAAGAAACTCTGTGGCACCGGAAAAAGCGATCTGTGTGATATATTCCTCTACTTCATCTGCTGTCATACCAATACCGTTATCGATAAACTTCAAAGTTTTCTGATCCGGATCAACGATAACATTTACAGCCGGTTTGTAACCTTCCGGGAATGTATAATCTCCCATAACTTCCAGCTTTCTCAGTTTGGTGATCGCATCACATCCGTTGGAGATCATCTCTCTTACAAAAATATCATGATCGGAATATAACCATTTCTTGATAATCGGAAAAATATTTTCACTGTTGATTGATAAACTGCCATGTTTTGCTGACATATATGTCACTCTCCTTTTGTTTTTATTTTTATTTCTGATGTTCCGACAGAGCCGGAAACCTGTTGTTTTTTTCAATAAATATATACTAATACGACTTTTTACAAAAGTCAAGAAAAATTTAGCACTCATCATTATAGAGTGCTAGTAACAGCATGTAAAACGGATCTCTATGTGCAAAAAAATCCCTCCGTACATTTTTTGTACGGAGGGTGCTGTAAAACTATCTTCTACATTCTGTTCTTATTTTTTCTTTCTACGATATACAAGGATTCCTCCAATACATACCACAGCCACGATCAAAATGATCACAAATGTCATGATCGGTGTACTGTCTCCCGTCTGCACTGCAGATTTCTGATTTGTCTGTGTCACTGCCGGACTCGGAGTCGCAGTAAGAACTGCTGCCTGTGATACCGTAAAAGTAACCGTACTTTCTGACTGTGTACCGGTATCCTTCCAGCTGGAGCCGTCGTATTTCTGCTGTCCAAAGGTAACTTTCAGAGTATATTTTCCCGGCTTGCTGACACGGAATGTTGCAGTATAAGGCTCTCCATCCCAGGTACGGGTCTCTGTGATCTTCCAGCTCTTCGGCTGATATCTGGTATCTCCCTTACGCGGGTTTGTATTATCCATTCCTGCACCAGCTGCTGTAAAGGTGATCTTTGTATTGGTATCATACTTGCCATTGGAATCAATGCCTGTGATCTTATTGTCCGATGCAGCGGCTTCCGTGCCCTGATATCCATTTACTGTAATACTTACTGCGATCACTGTACTGATCTTGTTGGGATTCTTAACCCCCTCCGGAAGAATGACGGTACCTTTTACATTAAATATCTGACGTTCTGCAGAAGACGGATCATAAGAAGATCCCTTAACATCCCATTTAACAGATGCCTTCTGCTCTCCCTTTGTTGTAGTGATCTTTACTGTTCCCGGAAGCTTCAGGGCTTTCTGGGTTTTCTGGGTTCCATTGGGTAGATCTTTGATATCGGATGGCTTTTTGATGCCTGTAAGGTTATTCGCCTTCTTACCGTTATCTGTTTTTTTCTTTGTAACGCTGAAATGGACATTTACATAAGCTTCCACATTTGCATCATTGGCGATCACAATGTCTTCCAGATATTCCCCCTGTGAAAGTCCGCTGACCGGCTGTACGCTAAAGGTTGCATTATCTCCTGCTTCCAGCTCTGTGGCGGAAAGTGTACCAATTGTATATGCATTTGATGAAGGCTGTTTCAGAACGATCTTTGTATTTCCGGTGTTGGTAACTGTAACTGTCTTCGCATCAGGAAGTTCCTTATAGCCTTCCTCTTTGGTTCCAAACTCCAGACTGTCTGTTACCGAAAGACCGGGATTGGGTTCCGGTTCCGAAACTGTAAATTCCAGCCGGACTTCAGCCAGTGTGTTTCCGGTATTCTGATCTGTCACAGAAATCGTATCGCTGTGATCTCCGGCCTGAAGACCGGTCTTGGGCTGTACGGTAAAGATTGCCGCCTTATCTCCGGGATTGAGCACTTCCGCAGAAAGCTCTCCCACCTCATAATCCTCCGGAGCAGAAAGCTGGATCCGGATAGCCTCTGTACCTGTATTCTCTACGGTTACAGGCTGTGCATCCGGCGCAGTCTCATAGCCCTGTTCCAGTGTTCCAAACTTCAGAGGACCTTCCGGTTTCACTGTTGCAGTAACTGTTTTTGGTGTTTCTGTCTTTACCATAACCGAAGCCGTCACTGTAGCAGATGCTTCCGTGCTTTCATCAGAAGCAAATACAAGCTCTTCCACGTATGGATCATCTTTTGCAGAGAGTCCAAGCTTAGGCTGTACGGTAAAGGTCTGCTCTCCTCCCTGCGCCAACTGGATATTTCCGCTACTCTCCACTTCACTGACCGGCGCAATATCAAAAAACTCCGACTCAGGCTGTACTAACGTCACAGCTTCTGTACCTTCGTTTTTGATCGTGACTGTACTTGTTGTTTCTACCTTTTCATAACCGGCAGTCAGATCATCAAAAGGCAGTTCTGTCGGATCCGCAGTTAGCTTGTATATTTTTTCCGCTGCAGGGTCCGATGTTTCCCCGGGATCTGTCTGCTCATTATTTTCATGATCTTCGACTTTTTTATTTTCCGGTTCTTTTACTGTAAAGTCCGCTTCAAAGAAGACATCGGCACCTTCTTCTGTCTGATACGTGATCAGATCTTTGTATTCTCCAGCCTTCAGACCTTCTCGTGGTTTTACCCACACAGCAACACTTTCACCACTCTTTAATGGCGCATCATTAATATCCGCAGCCATGAAATTCTCCGGGGCGATCTCTTTAAAATTAAGATCCCCGGTTCCGTTATTTGTGATAGTAACCATCTGTGCTTCCGGAATTTCCGTATATCCTTCTTCCACGGAACCAAAATCCAGAATTCCACTTCCATCTTCCGTGTATGCAGATGCCGAATATGTCGGTTCCTCATTTTTTTCGGAAGCGTCTGCTGCTGTATCTGCGGAATCCGGTGTCTCTGTCTGACTATCTCCAGATGTATCTGCCTCATCGGTATTCTGAGACCCTGACTGTTCTCCGTTTACTTCTATAACAGAGTTTTCAGCAGGCTCCTGGGTATCTGCAGGTTCCTGTGCATCTGTATTTTCCTGTACATCTGTATTCTCCTGCACATCCGCTGACTCCGTTTCTTCTGCCGGCTCTATGGTTTCCTCAGGCTGAGCACTATCAGGCTCCTCTGACGTTCCAGCTTCTGTATCCGGCGTGTTCTCTGAAGACTCCGAAGCTGCCGAAGCTTCACTTTCCTCCGCATCCGGATCTTCTCCTGCTGCTTTGGCTTCTTCCTTTTTCTTTTCTGCCAGTGCTTTGGCTTCCTCCTCTGTTTCGGAAACCTCCTGGGTCGTCACCGTAAGCTCACCACTGACTCCCGTCTCTTCTTTTCCGGTGATCTTCAGAACGATCGGAATACCCAGATCTTTTTCATCGATTTTATAAGTCTTGTCAGTTCCTACCTCTGTAAGAAGGTCTCCGTCCTTTAATGACCAGGAAAAACTCACATTATCATCTGTGATCCCCTCCGGCTTGACCTTTGAGTAATCTGCACTTAAAGTAGACCCGATCGCAAGTGTTCCTTTGACCTTCAACTTTCCATCAAGAGTTCCAGATGGAACTGCAGTGGCAAATACCATCGATGGAAGCAGCGTTACCATCATAAGCACAGCCATGACGACTGCCAGCACTCTGCTTTTTTTCATATCCCATCCTCCTTTACATCATTTTATTTTCCCCACATTTACCCTTTCTACGCAGGGCTTTCTTTTGCTGATGCAAGTTTATCATATTTAATTTTCAGAGGTGTAATCCCTGCTTTCCGTCAGCCTTCTACGATCATATATTTTCCGTCCGGGAGTTTAAATACTTCGCTTTCTTCTTCCAGCTCCTTCAGGGAAATCCCCTCCACATCTGCGCCCATTCCATCCAGATATTTTTTAACATCCTTCAGGGAATCCAGCACAACTGCCATGCAATCCTCTAGAAATTCCTCTGCCTCCTCAAAATCCTCTGCTACCGGCTCATCAAAAAGCTGACCCTGTTTTTCCAGAAATGTCTGGACATATTCTTTCTTGTACATATTAAAGTACCTCCTTTATATCTCCGCCCGCCGCGATCAGTCTGCGAAGTACTGGTTCCACCTTCTCTGTCTCGTAGAAAGCCGCCGCCTTTACCCCTGGCTTCGCATGCTTCATGGCAAAGCTGTATTTTACAGATTTCATCATTTCAATATCATTGTATTCATCCCCGAACGCCATGCATTCATCCGGTCCGATTCCCAAAAGTTCCTGGTATTTACGGATCCCTTTTGCTTTGTTCGTGGTAAATGGAACAAAATCCACCCACGCAAATCCGGATGTCACAACAGTACATCTGTCTTTGAACCGTTCTCTCCAGTACCGGATGGATTCCTCCGTCATTCCTTCTCTCTCATAAACTGCAACCTTCATACAAGGCTCTGTGATCTCATCAAAACTCTTTATGATCTTACACTGATTTTTCACTTCTTCGATCATCAGATGGCGATAATGTTCTGTCTTGGGCATGATATAATAAAAATCCTTTGTAGAACAGGAAAATTCCGCTCCGGGCTTTTCCCATATTGCCTGAATGATCTCTCTGACCAGTTCTTTGTCAAAGCTGTCGCAGTACAGAAGCTTCTCATTCTGGACAGCAAGCCCGCCATTTTCACTGATAAATGCCATCTCGTCCTTTACCGGCGCAAAAAGATTCCTCATATTGGCATACTGTCTGCCACTGGCTGCCACAAAGAGGATTCCCATGTTTTTCAGTTCCTTTACCAGCGGAAAGATCTCTTCCGGCAGCGTCTGTCTTCCACCGATAAGTAGCGTTCCATCCAGATCACTGGCAACCATCTTAATCATGCTGCTTCTCCTCATAAATAGTAAACAGATCACCAGGTACAGCTGCTACAATATCTGCACCGTTATTTTCAAGCTCTTCTCTGTCACGGAATCCCCATAGTGCACCAACGGTATACATTCCGGCAGCACTTCCTGTCTGCATATCTGTCTTTGTATCTCCGATATACATACATTCTTCCGGCTTTACGCCGAAATCTTCTGCAATCTTCAGCGGACCATCCGGCGCCGGCTTTCTGCGGATTCCTTCCTGCTGTCCCATCACCTCATCAAACAGATCGCCATAGATCGCCTTTACCACTTTCTGCGCCGCAACATGAGGCTTATTGGAGCATACAGCCATCTTAAGGCCTGTATGTTTCAGCTTCTGAAGGGTTTCCGGCATATCTTTATATGGCACAACTTTATACAGCGGATCTTCATCAAATTTCCTGCGATAAAGTTCCCTGACTTCTTCGTAGTGTACCAGCTCCGGATCTCCTGCATCGATCAGGCATCTTCTGATCAGCATATCTGCACCCTCACCGCTGTAATAACGAAAATTATCTGCCGGCTGTGGTTTCAGGGAAAACTTTTCCATGATCTCATTCGCCACATATGCCATAGATTCCAGTGTATCCGCAATTGTTCCATCCAGATCAAATATACAAGCTTTTATCATTTTGTCTTTCATCCTCTCAGGTTCATTCCCAGTTTTTTTGTCTCATAGATCAGTCTTGCCACAGGCAGTCCCACCACGTTGTTATAATCACCACGGATTCCCTTCACATAGGCTCCCCAGGCGCCCTGGATCCCATAGCTTCCGGCTTTGTCCATTGGGTCTTTGCTGTTTACATATTCCTTTATTTCTTCCTCTGTCACCGGATAAAAGCTCACATCTGTGCACTCATGGAAGGTATGAGCTTTCCATCTCCCTTTTTCTCTTATCAGCAAAGTTACACCGGTATATACCTGATGTGTATTCCCCTGCAGCATAGCGAGCATCTCTATTGCAGCTGTCTCATCTGCCGGTTTACCTAAAATCTTACCCTCATAAGATACAACGGTATCTGCACCGATCACAACCACATCTCTCAGATCTCGGTTCTCCTCTTCCTCCAGCGCGTATGCCGTAAACATAGCTTTCTGACGAGAAAGTTCCTCCACCACTTTCGCAGGCTCTGCACTGGTGATCCGTTCTTCCCCGCTGGCAGGCTTCACTTCAAAGGCGACTCCTACCTGGCTTAAAAGTTCCCGCCTCCTGGGAGATGCGGAAGCAAGCACGATTTTCTTCATGTGTAATTCCTCTCTTTCCTGTGTTATCAGTATAACCGTTTCTGTAAATGGGCGCAACCGAAATCGTTGCAGGAGCATTTTGTACTTATCCATTTATTCCTGATGACGATAAAACAAAACAAGCAGTACACCCTGATACCTGTTCACGGTGTACTGCTGTCATATGTTTCGTATTCTTTTTGACAGTTTTTATGCTTTCGGTAATTTGAAAGAGCTCTTCAGAGATACAATGCGGTTAAATACCGGTGCTCCCTCCCTGGAGTCATGGATATCTGCGCAGAAGAAACCGTTACGTACAAACTGATAGCTGTCATAACCTTTTGCTTTCAGAAGCTCCGGCTCTACATAAGCACTTGTTACTGTAAGAGAATTCGGATTTACATTAAGAGAACCATCTTCTTTATTGTAAACACCTTTTTCTTCATCTACGATATTCTCGTAAAGTCTTACCTCAACTTTACCTGCATTGGATGCTTCCACCCAGTGGATCGTTCCTTTTACCTTACGTCCGTCCGGTGCATTTCCGCCCTTAGTCTCCGGGTCATAGGTACAGTGGACTACACGGATCGTTCCGTCGTCATCTGCCTCATAACCTGTGCAGGTTACAAAATATGCATTCATAAGACGAACTTCATTTCCAATATAGAGACGTTTGTATTTCTTAGGAGGCTCTGCCATAAAATCATCACGTTCAATATAAAGTTCTCCACTGAACGGGATCTTTCTGGTTCCAAGCTCCTCATTCTCCATATTATTCGGAGCTTCAAGATACTCAACCTGTCCTTCCGGATAGTTATCGATCACGAGCTTGATCGGATCAAGGATCGCCATCATACGCGGACGTTTCAGCTTCAGGTCCTCACGGATGCAGTACTCGAGCATTGCATAATCTACAGAACTGTTCGCCTTTGAAACACCACAGAGTTCTACAAATTTACGGATAGACTCCGGTGTAAATCCACGGCGGCGAAGTGCGGCGATGGATACTAGTCTCGGATCATCCCATCCATCTACGATGCCGTCCTCAACAAGCTTCTTGATATAACGTTTACCTGTAACAACGTTGGTCAGGTACAGCTTTGCAAACTCGATCTGCTTCGGTGGGTGCGGATATTCCAGTTCCTTTACCACCCAGTCATAAAGCGGTCTGTGGTCCTCAAACTCCAGAGTACAGATAGAATGTGTCACACCCTCAATGGCATCCTCGATCGGATGAGCGAAGTCGTACATCGGATAGATGCACCATTTATCTCCTGTATTGTGATGTGTCATGCGGGCTACACGGTAAATGACCGGGTCACGCATGTTCATATTCGGTGATGCCATATCGATCTTGGCACGGAGAACCTTCTCGCCATCTCCGTATTTGCCCTCACGCATCTCTTCAAAAAGCTGAAGATTCTCTTCTACAGTACGGTTTCTGTACGGGCTCTCTTTACCTGGCTCTGTAAGAGTTCCTCGGTACTCACGGATCTGGTCTGCAGTCAGGTCGCAGACAAAGGCCTTGCCTTTCTTAATAAGCTTCACTGCTGCCTCATACATCTGATCAAAATAATCAGATGCAAAGAAAAGTCTGTCTTCCCAGTCTGCGCCAAGCCATTTCACGTCTGCCTTGATGGATTCTACAAATTCTGATTTCTCTTTTGTAGGGTTGGTATCATCAAAACGAAGATTGAATTTTCCGTTATATTTCTTAGCCAATCCATAGTTTAAAAGTATGGATTTCGCATGTCCTATATGAAGATAGCCGTTCGGCTCCGGCGGAAAACGTGTGTGCACGGTGTCGTATACACCTTCTGCAAGATCTTTGTCTATAATATTCTCAATAAAATTCTTGGAAACTGTCTCGTTGTCCATTGATCTCCCTCCTAGATATCGTCCTGATGTTTTATCTTATCATAAAATTGGATTTTTTG
>OLOJ01003344.1_pt1 | contig 11507 bp, 8 predicted proteins | sample 1672251 | NCBI WGS metagenome assembly OLOJ01 (sample SAMEA3136664, study PRJEB25190) | human gut metagenome | biome: human gut; feature: human-associated habitat; material: faeces | place: Austria | collected 2013 | reverse complement strand
CCTCCGCCTGCCGCAGGGGTGCCGTCTCCCGGTGGCTGTCTGCCCAGTCCCGCTGGAGGATATCCGAGAGCACCTGATTGTAGGGCTGCGGCAGTTACATATTCCCCAGAAGCTGATCGTGGCTATATCCGTGACACTGCGGTACTTCCCCGCTATCCGGGAGGAGATCGGCCACATTCGGGATGCGATGAAGCTGCGGAATATCCGGGGACTCAGCCGCTTGGAGTGTACGGTAATGCCTCTCATGGTGTCCGCTACGGAAACAGCGGAGGAACTCTCCGCAGCTGCCGTGACCCGTGGAGTCGAAAATCCAGCCCGAAAGACCAGTGCCGTGTCTTTGCACCTGTTGCCTGCGGATCTATTCGGAATGCTGTTAGTCCTGGCTTTGCTGATATGTTCATTTGTGGTACTATAAAGGGGGATAGAAATGATAGCTTTAGAACAGGTTTCCTTTGGCTATGGAGAAAACCAGGAAACGCTTACCCAGGTCAGCGCCACCATCGCCCGCGGAGAGTGCGTCCTGCTGTGCGGAGCCTCCGGCTGCGGCAAGACTACGGTGACGAAGCTGATCAACGGCCTGATCCCGGCTTTCACCCCTGGATGTCGTCTGGTGGGACGGGTGATGGTAGACGGGATTGCACCGCGGGAAACACCCATGTATAAACTGGCCCAGCGGGTAGGCTCTGTGTTTCAAAACCCCAAGTCCCAGTTTTTTAACCTGGACACCGACAGCGAATTGGCCTTTGGGCTGGAAAATGAGGGCCGCCCGCCAGAAGAAATACGCCGGTGTGTGAATCAAGTTACAGAAACATTACGTCTGCAGGCGTTGCGGGGAAAAAACATCTTTTCTCTTTCCGGTGGGCAAAAGCAGCTGCTGGCCTTTGGCTCCGTCTATGCTATGGGCCCCGAGGTTTATGTGCTGGACGAGCCGACAGCCAATCTGGATCAGGAGGCCATTGCCCGCCTCCATGATCAGCTTGCCGCATTGAAGCGGAAGGGCTGCACAATCGTGGTGGCGGAGCATCGTCTGTACTTTCTCACTGATCTTATTGACCGGGCGTTCTATCTGCGGAACGGGGTGCTGGAGCGCGTCTTCACTGGGGAGCAGTTTCGCAGCCTGTCCGATCAAGAAAGGGAAGTCATGGGATTGCGTACTCTGAGTCCAGCGGTGTGTACGCTCCCTGCTGCGGATCCGGCTGGAACTATAGAAGGTTTATCCGTGGAGGGGCTGACCTGCAGCTTTGGCAAAGAAGTACCTGTGTTTCGTGATTTATCTTTTTCCGCCCGCCCCGACGAGGTGGTGGCGATCACCGGTTCCAACGGGGTGGGCAAGACCACTCTTTCCCGCTGCCTTTGCGGGCTGTTGAAAGAACAAGCAGGACAAATTTTGCTGAATGGGAAGTCTCTGAATCGAAAAGGCCGGCAGCGTTCGGCCTTCTGCGTCATGCAGGATGTAAATCATCAACTGTTTTCCGACAGCGTGTGGGGAGAGTGCCGGATGTCCGCGCCCGAGGCATCGGACAATCAGATTTCAGAAGTTCTTGCCCGTCTCCACCTGCTGCCCTTTCGGGAGCGGCATCCGATGTCGCTTTCCGGAGGACAGAAACAACGGCTGGCAGTGGCCACGGCACTGCTGTCGGAAAAACCGGTGTTGATTTTTGATGAGCCCACCAGTGGTTTGGACTATGCCCGCATGGTGGAGGTATCTGAGGTGATCCGAAGTTTAACCCGACATGGACGAATTGTTCTGGTGGTTACTCATGATCAGGAATTTATGCAGAAAGCCTGTGACCGGGTTCTGCGGTTGTAAAAGGAGAATGTTTTTATGCTGGCGCAAGTGATGGAAGGCAATGGAGTTCCCGCTCCATTGGTAGAGGGCGGAGATTGCCGGGTTTTTCAATTTCACAGCAATACCGGGGAGGGAATTATGACCCAATACGACCTGTTCCCCGGCGTATCCCTGATGTATAATGATTTTCACATGGAGAGCTATGATTCTGTATTTCACACAACAGAGGATTTGCTGTGTATTGATTACTGCCGCCAGGGACGTATGGAATACCCGGCTGGCCCGGACGCTTACTCCTATGTGGAGGCGGGCGACCTGAAGCTGGATCGGCGGCTGGAGCACCAGGGCCATTTTATCTTTCCTCTTTCCCATTACCACGGGCTCACCGTTGGTTTTGCACTCCCCCAGGCCGCTCAATCTCTGAAGGAGTGGGTGCGGGAATTTCCGGTGGATCTGTTCCGGCTTCAAAACAAATTCTGTTCCGGCCGCCATCCCAAAGTACTCCATGGGGCGCCCTCCGTAGATCACATTTTTCAGGAACTCTACGCAGTACCGGAGCAAATCAAGATCCCCTATTTTCGTATCAAGGTGCTGGAATTGCTTTTGTATTTGGATGCGCTGGAACTGCCAAAGGATGCGGAAAAACCTTACTTTTACAAATCCCAGGTAGAAAAAGTGAAAGCTGTCCATCGGCTATTGACAGAGGAACTGGAACGACACTATACCATCGCGGAATTGTCTGAACGGTTTTCTATTCCGGCCACGGCATTAAAGGAATGCTTCAAGTCAATCTATGGACAGCCTATCAACACCTATATGCGGCATCTCCGTATGGATCGGGCCGCACTTCTGCTCCAGCAAAAGCCTCAAATGGGAGTGGCAGAAATCGCCGGTCAGGTAGGCTACGACAGCCCCAGCAAATTTGCGGCCGCATTCAAGGAAGCAAAAGGCAAAACGCCGCTGGAATACCGGCGGGAAAGCCAATAAATATTTTCGTCCAAACGGGACCAGACCGGCAGGACGGAGCGGACAGAGGAAGAAGAATTTCTTATAATCGTTGTAGTTAGCGAAAGCAAACTACAACGATTTTTCTTTGAGAGGAGTATTGCACATGAAGGAACGAACTTGGCTCGGTATCCTGCTCTCCTTCGCCGCCCCCTGTCGGGGGAAGATGGCCGGGTCTGTGGTACTGGCTATTCTCAGTGTGGCCGGAGGCTTTATACCGTATCTTGGTGTTTATCAGATCATCCGGCTGTTTCTGGAGCGTCAGGCGGACTGGGAGGGCATTGTATTTTGGTGCGGCGTGTGTCTGGCCGGCTATGCCGTCAAGGTGGCGGGATATGCCCTGTCCACCATGCTGGCCCATGTATCTGCCTACACGATTTTGGAGGGCCTGCGCCTTCAGGTGGCGGACCGGCTGATGGGGGCACCGCTGGGCGAGGTGGAAAGCCGACCTATTGGCTCCATGAAGAGTACCATCGTGGACCGTATTGAAGATGTGGAGCCGCCTCTGGCTCACATGATTCCGGAACTCAGTTCCAATCTTCTGCTGCCTCTGGTCGTGGTCATCGCCATGTTCGCCATCGACTGGCGGATGGGCCTCGCCTTGCTGGTGACCATTCCGGTGGCGCTCATCCCCATGGCCTTCGGGATGCGGACCTACAACAAGAATTACGCCGCCTACATGGAGGCCAACGCCCATGTGAACAGCGTGATCGTGGAATATGTAGAGGGCATTCAGGTGGTGAAAGCGTTCAGCCAGGGGGAGCGGTCCTATCAGAAATTCGCCCAGGCGGTGGCCTCCTTCCGGGACTTCACCATGGGATGGTTCCGCTGCACCTGGGCCTCCATGAATCTGTGCCTGTCCATTCTGCCGACCACCCTGCTGGGGACCCTGCCAGCGGGCATCGCGCTCTATCAGGCGGGGATACTGGACCCGGCCCAGGTGACGCTCTGCCTGATGCTGGCCCTGGGAATCGTGTCCCCCCTGATGAGCGCCACCGCCTTCATCAACTCCATGAAAAGTATGCAGTTTGCAGTAAAGGACACCCGTGAACTGCTGAATTTGCCCCAGCTTACGCAAGCGGAGCAGAATGTCCATCTGGAAGGCAGCAGCATTCAGATGCGGGATGTATCTTTTTCCTATGGCGGGACAGAGGGCAAGGATGTGCTTCGCCATCTGAGCTTGGCCATCCCACAGGGGAAATTCACCGCCCTGGTGGGGCCTTCGGGCGGCGGAAAGTCCACCATCGCCCGACTGACCGCCCGGTTCTGGGATGTGACGGGAGGCTCCATCACCCTGGGCGGACAGGACATCCGCAAGCTCCCGCTGAAGCAGCTCTCCCAGTCCATCAGCTTTGTTACCCAGGACAACTTCCTCTTTGACTGTTCCCTGAAAGAGAACATCCGGCTGGGGCGGCCGGGGGCCTCTGACGAGGAAGTGCTGGCGGCAGCCCGTGCGGCCCAGTGCGAGGAGTTCATCGACCGGCTGGAACGCGGCTGGGATACTACGGCCGGAGACGCCGGTAAACAGCTCTCCGGCGGAGAACGCCAGCGTATCGCCATCGCCCGGGCCATTTTGAAGGACGCCCCCATTGTAATTTTGGACGAGGCGACCGCTTTCACTGATCCCGAGAATGAAGATAAGATTCAACGCTCTATTATGGCGCTTTCCAAGGGGAAAACGCTGCTGGTTATCGCCCACCGGCTCTCCACCATCCAGAACGCGGATCAGATCGTGGTGCTGGAGAAAGGGAGTGTTGTAGACTGTGGTACGCAAGAAGAACTGTTAGGACGCTGCCCGTTGTATCAGACCCTTTGGGCGGCCCATATGGGGGCGCAGAACTGGGCGGTCACATCCGGCAAAAAGGAGGGGAATTGAGATGTTTCACAGTGTAGGACGCATTATGGGATGGGCAAAGGACTATCGAAAGCGGATGATTCTGGGGTTTGTATGCTCATTTTTCGCCACATGGTGTACCGCGGGTCCGGTAATGTTGGCGGCCTGGGCCCTGGGGCAGATGATCGGGAACGTTTGGGGGGAGAATGAACTTTCCGGCTTCCTCCCATGGCTGTGCTTGGCTGGAATCATTGTCCTGATCCTGCTGCGCTTCTTCTTCACCTATTGGAAAAACCGGCTTCAGGAGAGCATCGGAACGGAACGGGCGGCAGAGCAGCGGATGGAACTGGGAGATGTGCTGAAACGGGTGTCCCTTGGGTACTTTGCTAAAAACAATCTGGGGGACATTTTGGCGGCGCTCACCACGGAACTGAGCACGCTGGAACTCCAGAGTATGAAGATGGTGGACGCGGTGGTAAACGGCTATATTCAGGTGGCCGTGATCCTGCTGTGCGTGGCGATTTTCTGCCCGCCCGCCGCGCTGGTGGCGCTGATCGGTGTACTGGTGTCCGCCTTTGCCCTGCGGGGGATTGGCCGTCAGAGCGCCCGCACCGCTCCTGTGAGCCACCGGGCTCAGGAAGCATTGTCCGGCGCAGCCGTCGAATACATCCACGGCCTGCCGGTGGTGAAGTCCTTTGGACAGGACGGGGTTTCCGTTCAGCGGTTCCGGGATGCCTGCCGGGACAACAAGGCCATCCGCATCAAGAATGAATTCGGGTTCGTCCCCTGGAACTGCCTGCATCTGTTCGCTCTGCGGGCGGCGTCCGTGGGGCTGGTGCTCGCCGCGGGCCAGCAGGCTTTGGTGGGAGTTTTACCGCTCCCGTATTTCCTGATGATCGCCCTGTTCTCCTTCACCATCTTTGGCAGCGTGGAGGCCATCAATGACGCGGCCCACATCCTGTCGGTGACAGACTCGGTGATGGATCGGCTGGAGGAGTTGGAACACACCGATTTCATCGACAAAGATGGCCGGGAGATAAGCCCGGAACGGTTCGATGTGGCCCTCTCCCATGTGTCCTTCGGGTATGGGAACCGCGAGGTGCTCCATGATGTGACCTTTACTGCGCCTCAGGGAACCACCACCGCCATTGTGGGACCGTCCGGCTCCGGCAAGAGCACCATCTGTAACTTGATAGCCCGGTTCTATGACGCGGACCACGGTACCGTGTCGGTGGGCGGCCACGATGTGAAAGAATTTACCTGTGAGAGCCTGCTACGGAACATCTCCATGGTCTTTCAGAATGTGTACCTCTTCCAGGACAGTGTGGAGAACAATATCAAGTTTGGCTGCCCCGACGCCACCCACGAGCAGGTGGTGGCTGCGGCCAAAGCCGCCTGCTGCCATGACTTCATCTCGGCACTGCCGAGTGGCTATGATACCGTGATTGGAGAGGGAGGCTCCACCCTCTCCGGAGGAGAGAAGCAGCGCATCTCCATCGCCCGGGCCATTTTGAAGGACGCCCCTATTGTTATCCTTGATGAAGCGACCGCCAGCGTAGACCCGGAGAATGAGCACCTGATTCAACAGGCTCTGTCCGCTTTGACAAAGGGGAAAACCATTCTTACCATAGCCCACCGGCTGGCTACCATCCAGCACGCGGATCAGATTCTGGTGGTGGAGGATGGCCGCATCGTACAGCGGGGTACCCATGAGGACTTGATGGTCCAAGGCGGCTTGTACCGGCGGTTCATTGAGATTCGGGAACAGGCCGAGGGCTGGAGGCTGGCGTGAAGAATAAAGCGAAACGGCAACACGTTACATCACTCCATGCCTCTGGTGAAGACTACTTGGAGGCCGTATTAGTGCTTCAAAAGGAAACAGGCATGGTCCGATCCGTAGATGTGGCCCGGCACATGGGAGTCTCCAAGCCCAGCGTGTGCCATGCGGTAGCTACCTTGAAAGAAGGTGGTTTCCTCACCATGGATGAAGATTTCTTCCTCCGCCTGACCGATGTGGGCCGCGAGGTGGCTGAGCAGACCTATGAGAAGCACTGTTTCTTCACACGCTTGCTGATGGAAGCCGGTGTTGATCCAAAGACAGCAGAACGGGACGCCTGCCGCATGGAGCATGAGATCAGCGAGAGTAGCTTTCGGCATCTGAAGCAGAGTATGGACAAAAAGAAATAGTCGCGGGAGGTGAATCTGTTGACGGGGATAGCTGTACTGCAATATGGGAATTTGCGTATTGACCCAAACCAACGCAGGGTCTATGTAAATGAACAAGTTGTGGAGTTGACTACAATGGAACATTTTATATTATCTGGCTTTACACCCCGGCTGGACCTTTACCCGGGAGCAGCTTTACCAATATGCGATGTCTGATGACTTTGCTTCCGGCCTCGAAAGCGTCACCCGCCGGATCTACAAGATACGGAAGAAATTAAATATCAATGCGATTCAAACTGTACACGGATACGGTTATCGCTTTGAGAAGTAAGAGAAACTGGTGATTGTAATAGCATATACTTAATAAAAACGCAGCTGCCAACCAAGGCAGATGCGTTTTTTGTTTAATGAATAGAATACACCGACCCGCATTATAATTGTGGCTTGACAAATACAATCGTTTGGTTTAAGATAATATCGTTATTGGATAATATAATTATCGAAAAGAGGTGAACGAAATGCGTCCTGTAAACGAAAAGCTGCGGAAGGATCTGCTGGAAGCCGGGAAGCGCGAGTTTATGGAGAACGGTTTTCGGGGGGCATCCTTAAAAAGTATAGCAGCCTCTCTTGGAGTAACAACTGGAGCGATTTACCGCTACTATACGGACAAGGAGGCACTGTTTGACGGATTGGTGAGAGAGCCGGCCCAAGAGCTGGTAGAGCGTTATCGGACCCTTCAGCAGACCTTTGCCGGCAGGAGTTTGGAGGAGCAGCTTCAAAAGCTCCCGGAGGTGCCGGACAAGGAAGCCTCCTGGATGATGGACTTTCTCTACGACCACTTTGACGCATTCAAGCTCATCGCCTGCTGTTCCTCCGGGACAAAGTACGAGCATTACCTGGATACCCTGGCGGAAATTGAGGATCACTCTGGACGGCTTTTGGTGGATCGAATGGTGGAAGCCGGCTATCCCATTCGCCGTCTGGATGATGAGCTGATCCACATCATGTCCACCGCACTCTTCAACGGCATGTTTGAAACAATCCGCCATGATATGCCACGGGAAAAAGCGATGGTTTATATGGATGACCTGCGGAATTTTTACTCCGCGGGCTGGTTCCGTCTCCTTGGAAAACCCTTTGAATAAAGGGTTTTCCTTTTGATTTTAAGTTAGCACTTACTAACCACAAGAAAGGGGTTTTAAGCTATGGATAACAAGAAAGCGCCCTCACCCTTTGCTGTGCTGTGGGGTTGGGCAAGTGGTAAGCACGGCGGATTTTATGCTTCGGTAGCCCTGGCGGTGCTGGGGGTGGCCTGCGGTATGGCGCCATACTTCTGCGTGGCTGCTATGATTGGGCTGCTGCTGAAAGGAGGCGGCCTTGCGGAGTGCCTGCCCTGGTGCGGTCTGGCCCTGGCAGGCTATGCGGGAAAGGCGCTGTTTTCCACATGGTCTACCAGCCTGTCCCACACGGCCACCTATCACACGCTGCGGCGTGTGCGGCAAAATCTGCTCTCCAAACTGAGCCGGGTGCCCATGGGAACGATCCTGGACACGCCCTCCGGCCAGTACAAGACCACCATTGTTGACCGGGTGGAAGGGATGGAGCCCACTCTGGCCCATCTGCTGCCGGAGATGACCTCCAATTTGCTGGTGCCAGTGAGCATCGCGGTCTATATCTTCGTCCTGGATTGGCGAATGGGGCTCGCCTCCCTGGTGACCACGGTGATTGGGTTCGCAGTAGCCTCCCAGAGTGGCAAGACTTACGCCGCCCGATGGCAGGGCGCCGTGGAGGTGGGCCGCCGCATGGCAAATGCCATCGTGGAGTATGTGGGAGGCATCCAGGTGGTCAAAGCGTTCAGCCAGTCCGCCGGGTCTTACAAGCGGTACTCCGATGCCGTGACCGAGAACGCCCAATACTATGTGGACTGGATGGCGGACAATCAGAAGTATATGGCGGTCATGCAGGCGGTCATCCCCTCGGTGCTGCTGCCCGTCCTGCCGGTGGGACTGCTGCTGTGGGGCAGCGGAAGCCTGAGCACCGCCGTATTCCTCACCATCGTCGTGCTGTCCCTGGGGCTTACCGGTCCTCTGGTATCAGCCATGACCTTTGTGGACGAATTGGCGGTGGTGGGTACCAATGTGGGTGAGATTTCCGCCATTCTGGAGGCTCCGGAGCTGGAGCGCCCCGCGGCAGAGACGAAGCTGAATGGGCTGGGTATCCGGCTGGCTCATGTGTCCTTTGCCTACAAGCAGGAGGACGGTGAAGTGCTCCACGATGTAAGTCTGGACATCCAGCCGGGGACGGTCACCGCTCTGGTGGGCCCTTCCGGCTCCGGCAAGAGCACCATCGCCAAGCTCATCGCCGGTTTCTGGGATGTGACGGGCGGCTCTGTCGCCTTGGGCGGTGTGAATCTGCGGAAGATCCCGCTGGAGCAGCTCAACCGCCAGATTGCCTATGTATCTCAGGACAACTACCTCTTTGACCGCACGGTGCGGGACAACATCCGCATGGGCCGCCTGAACGCCACCGATGCGGAAGTCGAGGCGGTAGCCAGGGCTGCCGGGTGCGATGATTTCATCCGCCAACTGGATCAGGGCTACGACACCATCTGCGGCGGGGGCGGCGGCCACCTTTCCGGCGGCGAAAAGCAGCGCATTTCCATTGCCTGCGCCATGCTGAAGGATGCACCCATCGTCATTCTCGACGAGGCCACCGCCAGCATCGACCCGGAGAATGAGGCGGTCATTCAGCAGGCTATCTCCCGGCTGACGGAGGGCAAGACGCTGATCGTCATTGCCCACCGGCTGGGCACGGTGGCCGGAGCGGACAACATTGTTGTGGTGGAAGATGGCCGAATCGTTGCTCAGGGGAAGCAGGAGGAATTGCTGGCCTCCTGCCTGCTGTACCGGCAGATGTGGCAGTCCTATCTGGGCGTCCGGGACGGAGAGGAGGAATAAGAGATGTTCAGCGTACTTCGGAAAATTTCCGCCTTTGCGGGCAGCCGCAGAGGTCTTTTGAAAAAATCTATGCTCGTGGCTTTCCTGGGGGCTGTGTTCACCGCGTTCCAGTTCTGGGCCCTGATGCTGACCTTGGAGATCCTGGTGGCCGGCGCGAGCTTGAGCATATGGCCGGTGATCGGCGTCATGCTGGTCTCTGTGGCGGGACGGACCGCCTGCTCCTATTGGTCCACCAATGCGGAGACAGAGACGGGCTACTTCATGGTGGCAGAAAAACGGGTCCATATCGGAGACCGGCTGCGCTACATCCCCATGGGCTACTTCAATGACAACTCCTTGGGCAACATTACCGCCGTAGTCACCACCACACTGGGAGATGTGGAGAATAACGCCGCCCGCTGCCTGGTCAGCGTCATCGGCGGGTTCCTCAACACTCTGGCCATGAGTCTGGCAATCCTGCTTGTAGACTGGCGGCTCGGCCTGCTGGCTATCGGGGGGATTCTTGCCTATCTGCTGGTTGCGGAACTGAGCCAGCGGTCTCTGCTCAAGACGGGGCCTGCCCGCCAGCACGCCCAGATGAAGCTGGTGGAGGCGGTGCTGGAGTACATACAGGGCATGAGTGTGGTAAAGGCTTACGGCCTGGATAAGGACAGCGGCCAGGCTGTGCAGAAAACCGTGGATGAAAGCTGTGAAAAGGCCCTGGGGCTGGAACGCTCCGTAGCCCCTTGGATGGGCGTGCGGCAGATTACGGTGCGGGTGTTCGCCGTGGCGCTGGCTGTGTGCGCCCTGGCACTCTATTCCGGCGGGAGCCTGCCCCTGACCCGGTGCCTGCTGATGCTTGTTGCCTCTTTCATGCTTTACGCGGAGCTGGAGAGCGCCGGCAATATGGCAGACAATCTCCAGATGCTGGGCGCCTCTATGGATAAGGCCAATTCCATCGACGATACGCCAGTGATGGATATTGACGGAGCGGAACTCCGTCCGGAGGATGCCTCTGTCCGGTTTGAGGATGTCTCTTTTTCCTATGGGGAGCGGACCATTCTGGATCATGTGAGCCTTACAGTCCCCGCTGGCAGCACCACCGCCGTGGTAGGTCCCTCCGGCGGCGGAAAGACCACTCTGTGCAATCTCATTGCCCGCTTCTGGGATGTTCAGGGCGGAAGGATCACCGTAGGCGGCCATGATGTGCGGGAGTACAAGCTGGACAGCCTGATGAAGAACATCTCCATGGTGTTCCAGTCGGTGTATCTCTTCAACGATACCGTGGAGAACAACATCAAGTTCGGCCGCCCGGACGCCACCCATGAGCAGGTGGTGGCCGCAGCCAAGGCCGCCTGCTGCCACGATTTTATCACGGCCCTGCCGGATGGCTACGACACGGTATTGGGAGAGGGCGGCGGTTCTCTCTCCGGGGGCGAGAAACAGCGTATCTCCATCGCCCGGGCCATGCTCAAGGACGCGCCCATCGTAATTCTGGACGAGGCCACTGCCAGCGTAGACCCGGAGAATGAAGCGGAACTCCAGGCCGCGATCTCCTCTCTGACAAAGGGGAAGACCCTGATCCTGATCGCCCACCGGCTGAAAACGGTGCGCAATGCCGACCAGATCCTGGTCCTCAATGGCGGGCACATTGTCCAGCGGGGAACTCATGAGGAACTGATCGCCCAACCGGGCCTGTATGCCGACTTTGTTCATGTCCGGGCCAAGGCCAACAGTTGGAAGCTGGAGGCTTGATGCGGCGGCTTATCTGCCTGCC
>OLOJ01003330.1_pt1 | contig 11551 bp, 13 predicted proteins | sample 1672251 | NCBI WGS metagenome assembly OLOJ01 (sample SAMEA3136664, study PRJEB25190) | human gut metagenome | biome: human gut; feature: human-associated habitat; material: faeces | place: Austria | collected 2013 | reverse complement strand
ACTTCATTCAGCCGGAGCCTGCAAATAATTTTGCGCAATTATCTTGACACTACCAGGAAAGCGCACACATAGGAAATCTTTTTCGTTGAGTTCCAAAGTATCTTTTTGTGTCTTTTGATAAACAGCTCATTCAGGTACTCAAAACCCTTGCGGTTGCTGGTAATAGAAGTATCTGTGGATATTTTCTTCTCATTTGCCTGCTTTACAAGCTGCTTCTGTGCCGTGCTGTCCATTTGATTTGTCAAGCCAGCCAACAATTCTTTGTTGATAGCATAGTAATCCTGAAAGGTCAGCACCTTTTTAAGACCGATTGCTCCCAATGGAATACAAATTAAGAAGAGAATTATTGATACAATTTCCGGTACGGCAAATCCAAAGGCAGGAGGGACATAGGCAACACCCAAAAGCAGGGCGATACAGCCCCATACATATTTGGACAACTTATTTTCGTTGTAACCAAAGCCTCTTTTCTCATAATCCCACAGAGTTATGGCAGCATAAGTTAACTTCATCCCCGCTATACAGAGGGGCAGAAGCAGGCAAAACCACAAAGGCACACCTCTGTCCATACCAAATAGAATCGTGAATGGCAAAAATCCAATGACAGTCTTCAGAATGGAATAGATATAGTTTACCAGCGTATATTCCCGTGCGTCCATTCGCATGAGGATCATCGCATAATACTTATCTTTGGTGGAATTGAAAAGATGGGTGTTCATAAAGCTGCCGATCACGGTGAGAATCAGCAGGATATGCAGGAACACCTTGCTCTCCGGCAGTTCTTTATAAAGGATACCTACGCCGCATATCATCGCAGCAAAGTAAAGAAACTTGCCCATAAAAGCAGAAACAATTTCCCATAGTAAGGACAATATGTTCGCAAAGATTTTAAGTCCCTTTACCTTATACAGCGTTGCCGGAAGAAACCGCTTTAAGAGAGGTATCTGTTTTAAGGAAAACAGAATGCCATTTACACGATATGTATTTTTCAGAGAAAAAGAAATTTTGAGCGTCTTATTCATTTCCTTCCTCCCGCAAGGCTGCAATAATCTTATCCTTAAATTCACTGCTATCTAAATCTGCTTTCTCCACGACTTCCAACTCGCCGTGATTGAGCAGTACGATCTCATCACAAAGGTCAAGTGCCAAATCCATAATATGCGTGGAGAAAATAGTAATGCGGTCTTTCTTCAACGAGCGAAGCAGCTGCTTCATTTCTTCCGCAACAACCACATCAAGAGATGTTAAAGGCTCGTCAAGCAACAGGATGTTTGGCTGAGCGATGATGTTGATAAGCATCTGCATTTTATTTTTCATACCGTGGGAATAGTCCTTCAAAAGTTTATCCCTGTCTTCTGGCTCAATGCTCATATAGGAAAAATATTCGTCAATGCTTTTCGGATTTTTTATGGACTTTTCATTGATATCCATAAAGAACTTCAGAAATTCCCTGCCAGTAAGGAATTCCGGTACGGTAGGGGTGGAGAGTACATATCCAATGTCTTTTGCTGTGATCTCACGGCGAACACCGTCTGTATCCATATAGAAGTTGCCGCTGTCTGCCTTAATATCCCGGTTCAGGCAGTTAAACAGCGTTGTTTTGCCTGCACCGTTTCTGCCAAGCAACCCGTAAATTTTTCCTTCATCAAAGGTAAAATTAATATCTTTTAGAACTTCTTTTTCCTCGAAGCTTTTTGATAAATGCTCAATGACAAATTCCATGCAATCCTCCATCATATCTTATGTTGGTAATACGCCATTAAAATCAAGTCCGTTATCGTTTTTAGCAGGAAAACTCCTACAAGGAGAAGAATAATCCATGTTGATACGTTGAAAAAAATGCATATCCAAGCACCTGCCATCAGCAGCCAGTGCAGTATCTCGCCGGATATTGCCCGCGCCTTATTACGAATGAACTGATTGCGCCTATCTTTGTCCTCCATCTCATTCAGTTCCATTTTCATATATTTCCTCCTCAAAAATGAAAATGTCTTCAATGCTCACATCAAAATACCGTGCAAGCTTAAATGCCAATGTAATAGAAGGATTGTATCGTCCGTTTTCCAGCGAGCCAATGGTTTGCCGGGATACCATCAGGGCGGCGGCAAGCTCTTCCTGCTTGATTCCCCGCCCTTTTCGGATTTCCTCTAAACGGTTTTTCACGATGCATCTCCTTTCAACGGAAAGTTTGCTTTCCATTTTTCTATTATAGTTAAAAACCCAAAATTATCAAGTGGGCTTTCCTTTTTGAAGCGCAGAATATTTCTGGTGGATTCACTTGCCGTTATTACCGAATAATGAGTTTGATGTCTTATCTTTTTTTCATGGGAGCAACATTATTTGAAACACTTGATTTTTACGGATATAATGCGTATAATATAATAAAAAGGAATTATATCCGTAGGAGGGGAGAGGCAGTATGAAGACGGTTTTATATCACGGTTCTCCTGAGATTGTTAAGAAGCCCATATATGGAAAAGGCAAGACTTATAATGATTACGGGCGAGGATTTTACTGCACAGAGCATCTGGAACTGGCAAAGGAATGGGCATGCAGCGAGAATGTAGACGGGTACTGCAATCAATATGAGATTGATTTGAGTAAGCTGAAGCTGCTGAATTTATCGGAACACACAATTCTTCATTGGCTGGCGCTTCTTGTCACTTACCGAAAAATCCGTGTTTCTACACCGATCCAGCAACACAGCATTGACTGGCTGAAAAAATTTTACCTGCTGGACATTTCCCAGTATGATGTGATTGTTGGATACCGAGCGGATGATTCTTATTTTTCTTTTGCAAGAGCATTTATCGGAAATGAAATCTCACTCAGCCAGCTGTCTTATGCCATGCGGCTTGGCAAACTAGGCGAACAGATTGTGCTGAAAAGCCCGGCGGCTTTTGATGCCGTCCAGTTTATATCCTATGTGGGTGTAGACAATACAGAATACTATGCCAAGCGCAAGGCGCGTGACGATGAAGCAAGGGCGGCGTATAAAACTGAACTGGAAAGGGACGACTTAAGTGGCCTGTATATGCGTGATATTTTAAGAGAGGAGCTGAAACCGGATGACCCACGCCTACGATGAACAATATTTGTCCGATGCAATGAACAACCTTGGTGAGATGATGGATTATGCAGTCAACACCTGTCATTTTGAAATTAATGAGTTTTTTGAAATGTTTCTTGTAAGCGGTCTGGCTGTGCAGTTCGCCAAAGGCGCACCAAAGGTTGTTTCCGGTATGTCAGGGGTTGAACTTGCAATGGAGGTTGTACGGAAGAGCGGCGCTGATATGGAACTCCCAGATGCAGAGGCCGAGTATGACCGCTCCCCTGAGTACTGGTGCGGCTGGATAGCGGCATTCTATCAATGGTATACAGGCGTCCCCTTTCGTGAACTTTCTCAGATCGTATCCATGACGGAAATCCGGAAGATGTATCCAACCCTTCATGAAGCGTCGGAACTTAAATTTGTGGATAATGTTAATTCGATTGCCCGCAGGAAAAAATTGCCTACAAAGCTGCGGATGCTGCGGAATGCATGCGGCTATTCCCAAAAAGAGTTGGCAGAAAAATCGGGAGTGAACCTCAGGACTCTCCAGGAATATGACAGCCGCGCAATGGATATTAACAGAGCAACCGGCGGTACCTTGACTGCGCTGTCAAAGGCGCTGGGCTGTCAGGTTGAAGATTTGTTGGAGTATGACTATGCAGCGGTAACGGAGGAATAAGAAGAATTCGGATGACATCGAAAATCCGGAGACTTTGAACAGGTCACGCCTGTTCAAGAAGTGCAAAAAAGATATTAAAAGAGTCGAAGCATAAAGTGATAAAAAACCGTGGGACTTCAGGTTTGAAAGTCCTACGGTTTTTGCTTTTGAAATTATTTTGCAGTCATTTATCATTTATGTGGCTTGTATGCAACAAATCGCTTTTGTTTATAAAGTGAAGAAATCAAAATGCTGAATTTTAAGGTAAACATATTCTGGAAAATTGTCTTTGGCGTATTTCAGAGTGCTTACCGCAGAATAAAATAGTGCTTCTTCTAGAGAGTGATAAGTTGAATTTGGAAATATATCAGTACAGGCGATATGGGATGAATTGACCTTATAATCAGGCAGATAGAAAATCAATCTTTTTTCCTGTTGTGGTTTCAGATATTCTTTTGTGAATTTAAACCAGGCAGAACTTTTCCGCTTCTCGATATAGTTAAAATGCTTAAATATCTCTAAAGCCGACAGTCTGTTGTTTTCGTATATTACATTATGCAAATGTAACGCAGCAAGAATGTTATTTTTCCACTGGCGCTTGGGCGAACTGGGGGTAAATACAAAATCCACAGAAGAACTGGCAGGGGTACATTCCCAGTGTATATGGTCTAATTGATTGTCTTCAATATCAATTCTCAAACAGGCAGTTTTTTTGGTTTTCTCAATAAATTGTTTGTTTGCGATGAGATAATCAGCTCGGCTGCGCTCAGTATCGAGGTCTGCATAAGTAAAATACCCGCAATAGGTTTGAAAGTAGACACCCATTAGAATATGCAAATCAGACAGAATGTCTTGTTCGCTGTAATTTTTTCTTATGTCTTCCGGAAGAGAATCGGCATAAAACATATGCCAATCTTTGAGTTTTTGAAGCAAGGGCTCATTGGGTTGTATGCTTAATATATTATCAGTTTCATTTATAAGTTTGTTTATATCCCGGAAGAAATCAACGAGAATTCCTTCTGGCGCTCCGTATTTTAGTAGCGGACGGGATAAAGAGATTCGATGGTAATTTTGTATGTCTTTTTTCTCCTGATCGTTGACCAGTCTGTAGATCATGTTCATATGAAAAACTCCTTGAGAAATATTTTAAAATACCAGTCTTTATGTATTTCAATTATATTACATATTTCAGAAAAAACAAATAGCTGACATGCTTTTGCGGGCTTCGTATTCCAGCATCATAATGTGATCAGAAACAAATAGAATAATGGCAAGATGAACAAGCACAAAAAGGAGCTGATACAAAGTACTTTTAATTTTGAATGAGGCAAGTTTTCCTATAGATACTAAGGGGCAACTGATTTTTAAAACAATCTCCTGCATATTTACGATGAACCCAAATATGAGAGGAGATTAGACGTACCATGAAAAATAACAAAAAAATAATCTATGTTCTGGCGGTTGCAATTACACTCTGCATTATATCAGCAGCAGGGATATACATGTTTTTGGCGCCGCAGCGTGACATAATCTATGTTTTTCGAGGCGATTACACGGCGGGAACACAGGTAACACGGGAATTGTTGATGCCGGTTGAAGTAGACGCCACTATTACAGAGATGGGAGAAGCAACTGACATCAGTAAGCGATACGTAACACAAGATGAATATACAGAGGTCTTACAAAATGCCGGCACACTCCGGTACGACGTTTCAGAGGGAACTGCATTAATGAAGAATATGCTTTCCAGCTACGGTGGCAGTAAAGTCGAGTTGGCAATGAAGCCCAGTTCCATCGCCATTACAGTACCCAGCGATTATTTATCAGCAGTTACCAATGAATTGAATACTGGCGCGTATGTCAATGTGTACGCCAGCTACGACAATGCGCAGACAGTCCTGATTCTGCAGAATGTACGGGTCCTCACGGCGCCTAAAGTAGATGGGATTTTATCAGGCGTTACGCTGGAAGTAGACCATGAGCAGTCGATGAAACTGGTCCATGCGATGAATTATGGAAAAATTACCTTTGGTTTGGTCAATGGTCAAGGGTATCAATATACAACAGAGGATCAGCCTACCTATGATATTGGCGGTTTTATCGTCGGCGCCGAAACATCAGACCAGTCTGTAGTAGTACCGGCTCCGAAGTCAACGCCATCCGATGGACAGGGTGAAGGCAGCGACGGAGAATCAAATCCGCCGGCAGCAACGGAATGAGGTGACAGCATGAAACGATTTGTAATTTGCGATAAAAGGGCAGATTTTTTGCACGATGTACAGATGCGTGCGTTGCTTGATGAGAGGGAATGTACAATTACAGAAATAATTGACGGAAATAAGTTTAGAGAACTGGAAGGAAATTTCTCCGGCCAGCGGATAATCATGTGTGACAATATGCTGGAAGACCTGTCAGAAGATTTTGAGAAGGGCTTTGCGCCCAATCAGGTGATAGGATACTGCGTGACAAATGAAGGCCGCGAAAAATTTGCGGAGAAAGGGATAGAATGTATTGGTTCTATACACAGTTCTGCACAGCTTCTAAGTATGCTTTTGGGGATGCCGGAAGAGCGGGCAGATTCATGGTCTGAAAGTAGGGTACGGGAAGATTTTTCATCATGGAAAGAGCGGCTGCACCAGAAGACAGTAGAAGAAAATTTAGATGATAATTCCAGAGAAGAGCCTGGCAGCAGAGTTTCCAGCATCTTGGAGCTCAGAGAGGCCAGAGTCAAAAGAGAGGCGGAGCGGCTCCTACGAAAAGAACAGATGAAACTGTCTGCACCTCAATCCGCCGTTTCTATTGTTGTTACAAGTACGAAAGGCGGAGTTGGGAAAACAACTGTGGCGACGCAGCTTGCCTGCTGTATTGCGCTTACAAGTCAGGGCAGAGGAAGGTTTAAAGCATGTATCGTGGACTTTGATACAGGCTTTGGCGATGTATGCACAGCTTTGGATTATAGCACGAAGGGTCCAACTATTACTGCATGGATTGACGATATCCGCCAGCGAATGAGATCCGGTGAAAAAAAGGAAGACATTATCTATACAGAGGAGCAAATTCAGGAGTTCCTCCAGAAGAAAGAAGATACTGGCCTATATGCACTGTTAGCCCCGCAAATCCATACAGATAGCTTGGATATAAGCACAGATGAACTGGAAATTATCATGGGGAATCTGAAAGAGCGTGCCGGCCTGGATTATGTCATTTATGATACAGGAAATGACTTAAAAGACCCCACACTTCTTGCTTTAGACCAGGCAGAGTATGTTCTTTTGGTGGCAACCCAGGACATTTCCTGCGCCCACTGTCTTGATATGTTCCTTCGAACATTGGAAACAATCCGCTTTGACACGTCCAAGATCAAGCTGGTCATCAATAACATTATGTCCGCTAAGGCAACGGGAATTTCTATTGCAGAGTTACAGGAGAGTTTTAAATATCCGTGCTGGGCGAAAATCAAGCATGATGCAGAGATTATTCGCTGCAACAATTTTGGAAGGCCGGTGGTTTTTTCTGCCGCGCATGATATGACAAAGCAGATGCGTTCTATTATTCAACGTCTGAATGAACACGATGGGACACTGCAAGCAGAGGAACCTAAAAAGAGCTTTTGGAAAAAGTTTTTTTCCGCAAAGGAGGGGAAGTAGATGTCACTGTTAAGAGACCGTATTAACCGTGATATACAAGAAAAAGAACGTGTGGAGCAGAAAGTGCAAAACATAACAGTCCGTCCGACCGAATCTGAGCGGACGATTGCGGACCAGCTGATTCGTGAGGTGTCGGAACACTTTAAAGAAGAAATATCCAAACGCGGTTTGACGGAAGAGACCCAGGAAAAAATTCGTCTTTATGTTCGAAGTGCAATTACAAAACTTAATTATGACGATTATACCGTCAAAATCCGAATTGAAAAGGTTGTTTTGTCCAGTATTATTGGGTTGGGACCGATTGACCCGTTTCTGCACGATCCGTCTGTAACGGAAATCATAGTGCAGAGGTATAACTGCATATCAGTAGAGCGCAATGGACTGGTGGAGGAAACGGATGCGGAATTTGTCAGTGAAGAGCATTTAATGACCGTCATAAACCGTATGATCCAACCGGTAGGGAGACAAATCAATCTGCATTCGCCGCTGGTTGACGCACGGCTGAAAGACGGGTCCCGCGTGAATGCAACCATTCCGCCGGTTTCACCTGACGGGGCAACGCTGACGATTCGGCGGTTTTCAGAAAAGGTATATACTGGGGAAAATTATCTCTCTTTTGGCAGCCTTGACGAGAAAATGCTCTATTTTCTGATGCGTGCTGTCAAGGGTAAGGCGAGTATGATTGTATCTGGCGGAACAGGCAGCGGAAAAACGACACTTCTGAACATGTTGCTGCTTGGAATACCGGAAAATGAGCTGGTGGTAACCATCGAGGACAGCTGTGAACTTAAACATAACAGAAAAAATATCAGACGCCTGGAGGCAAGGCTTGCGACAGGAGAACTTGGTGTATTGTCTGTACCTGTACGCGCTTTGGTTAAGAACGCGCTGCGGATGCGGCCGGATCGGATTATTGTCGGCGAAATCCGTGATGAAACCATTGTGGATATGGTCAGCGCTATGAGCACAGGACACGAAGGAAGCCTATCCACGGTTCATGCCAACAGCCCGCAAAACCTGATTAAAGCCCGTATGCCAATTCTGTACTCCATGTATGGAGACAGTGCTTTTACGCCGGAAGCGCAGGCGATTCAACTTTCAGAAGCATTGGATTTGATTGTGCATGTGTCCAGAATGGTGGACGGCTCCCGGAAAGTAACGCATATCACCCATATTGCAGGGCTTGAACAGGGCAGTCAGCTGAAGCTGCAAGATATTTTTGTATATCGGAATGGAAAATTTCAGGCCACGGGATATGTGCCAAAGAAGCTGCTTGAAAAACTAAAAGACCATAAAGTAACGGTCGATGAATCAATTTTTCAAAAAACATAGAAGGGGGTGCAGATTATGAGATTCAGCTACATCCTTTTGCCGATTTTCGGTGCAATCATCTGCTTTGCAACAGCAGTAATTTTAAGGATATGCGGGCAACGGAGCCTTTCAGGCAGAAAAAGGGTGGACCTTTTTGATAACATCCTGAGTAAATTCAACGAGCATTTAAAAAAACACGGAAACAGCCTTGCACTTAATACCTATGTGGCTGTTGGACTACTTGGCTTTACCGGCATGGTGCTCCTCTTGTTTATGACAGGACAGTCCCTTTTCATTTCATTAGCAGGAGGATTGCTTGGACTTTTTATTCCGGAAATAGTCATGCGTATTAACGGCAACCGTCGGCAAAAGCAATTTGAGAACCGGTATGCCCAGGCGCTGCAGCAAATGGCGGCGTCATTACGTTCTGGGCTTACCATACAGCAGTCAGTGACAGATCTTTGTAAAAGTCCGTTTATCCATGAGAGTATAAAAAACAGCTTCCGTCAAATTGACGCTGACCTTACAGTTGGCATCAGTATAAAAGAGGCATTCATGAAGGCAGCTCATGCGCTTGGAAGTGAGGATGCTATGGACGTTGCTTTGTCGCTGTCGCTGCAGAATGAATTGGGCGGCAGTGAGGCCAAAGTAGTAGAAACAGTGGCGAGAAATATCAGTAACCGGATTTTACTTCGAAGGGAAATCAAAAGCTTATTTGCAGACACCAACATTACAATTATCACAATGGATGTGCTGCCGCTGATTATTATTTTTGGCTTGATTATGGGCTCGCCGCATTATGTTGAATTATTTTTCGAATCACCTGCAATGACAGCGCTGTTGGTTGGGATTGTCCTTTTCACGTTAGTGGGCTCAGTGGTGATACGTAAAATAGTAAGACGCGGAACAGGGGGAAAGTGATATGTGGGTAGCAATAGGTACGGGTGTTTCCGTATTTCTGTTCGTAATAGCCGCTTTGGGAGGAGCAGCCAGGCAGATGGGCCGGCAGACAGATGAGGAATGGCTGTTCAGCAGATTTTTTGAAAAAATCTATGACGCCGTTTTCCCACACAGCGACCCACAGAAGATGGCAGTTAAACTCGGATCATCCGAAGATAAGTATATCAGGAATTGCCGCATTATACGAAAAGAACCGAACTGGAAAAGGGAGGCTGGTATGCGCCTGGTAGGAATTTTCTGCTTTATCCTTTCTGTCATGGTGGCTATTTTGGTAAAAAACGTAATCGTGGCTATCCTTGGAATAGCTCTGCTGCTCTTTCTAGGGCCATACCAGGAGCAGCAGGTCGTAAAACAGGCAAAAGCACGAAAGCAGCAGATGGCAGATGACCTGCCGCGTTTTATCGATTTGTTTTCCACAGCCATAGAAATCGGAGTGCCTGTGGAAAATGCGATTAAAACGACAGCACAAAATGTTCCTTGTGTTGTATCAGAAGAATTGCTGCTGATTATGGCGGAGACCGAATTGGGAGCTAAGAGCTGGCAGCGGGCGCTTGAAGAGATCGCTTTAAAATATGATGTGGGCGTATTTTCTGATTTTGTTCTTGCACTGGTGGCGGCATATGAAAAAGGCATTCCGATAGTAGACATCGTTGTGCGTAAATCGTCAGAAATCAAGCAATCAAATCTTTTAGAAGCAAAAGAGCGGGCGGCAAAACTTTCAAATACCGTTTTACTTCCAGTTCTGGTCTTTAAAATCTTGCCGCTTTTGGCCATTATGCTGATTCCGATTATGCAGCAAATATCATCGATGTGAGCCAATGTCTTTCATATTTATTACGACGGGAAACGTCAAATACATTCCAGAAAGGAGGAAGACAGGATATGAGCTATTTAAAGCGTTTTATTAAGGACGAAGAAGGGGCAGAGCTTATCCAGTTCGCGCTTGTGATTGCGATTGTAGCCGTTTTGGCTATCGCAATCCAGGGTGTTGTGACATCAGCTGAGAATAAAGTTAATGATGCAAAAAATCTGATTGACGGTATTAACATTGGCGGCGGTACCGGAGGCACCGGAGGTACTGGTGGAACAAGCGGCGTAACGCCGTAAAAATCAGCCATGGACTTAATGACAATTGTGATTTCAATGACGATAACGGCAGTTGCAACGGTGTATGACTGCCGGGTAGGAAAAATTCCGAATTTTTTGACGCTTCCTTCAATGCTTTTTGGAGTCCTGTATGCCTTCCTGGTACATGGGGTAGAGAACGGCCTTGGAAGATGCATTTTATTGCTCCTCCTCTTTCTGGCTGGAATGTTATCGCTTATCGGAATGGGGGACTTAAAGCTGATGATGGCGATAGGAGCGCTCAACGGCGCTGTGTGTCTTGCGTTTACAACACTTATAGCCGCGCTTGGGGTACTGCTGGTAGACGCTGTAAAACATCGTCCATATTTCTGGACAGACATCAAAGCAGGCATTCATTCGTTGTTCACACTGCAATTTAATTACAGGTTGGGGACAGGAAGAAAAGTGAAATTTGCGCCATATTTGTTGTGCGGACTGATTGGAGGAGTCGTTCTATGCAGCATATTTTAAAAAAAGTAAAATGGAGGAAAGGCGGCGGTGAACTTATTGGATTTGTGTTGGTTTTGCCGGTTATCATGTTTGTTTTCTGCGCGATTATTATGGCGGCTCAGCTTGGAGTCGCCCGGCAGTCCGTCGAGTATACCACCTATTCAGCGGCAAGGGCTGCTGTAATTTGCGAAAATCAAAGCCAAGCGCAAAGCGCCGCTGAACTGATTGTCGATGATATGATTTATGAGATACCAGGTGTAGAGCCGGGCTCGGCATCTGTCACAATCCAAAACTATATGGGTTCAACCTGGCAGAAAGGCGGACTAATAAACTGCACTGTACAAGTGA
>OLOJ01003315.1_pt1 | contig 11602 bp, 10 predicted proteins | sample 1672251 | NCBI WGS metagenome assembly OLOJ01 (sample SAMEA3136664, study PRJEB25190) | human gut metagenome | biome: human gut; feature: human-associated habitat; material: faeces | place: Austria | collected 2013 | reverse complement strand
TCATTGGTGCACCTTTTGCATAAATTTTATTTTCATATGCATCAATCGGATCCTCTGTAAATTCATCTTTGTCTATCAATTCAACGATCTCATCATAGCAGCTGTTTTGAAGTATCTGAATAGCCTCCTCCATATGATCCTGACGGAAATTTATGGAGCCGAATATCACCTGATTTTTAAATCCGAATGGCATTGTATCGACTGTAATTTCCGGTCCCAATGAGAAAGAATTATAAATGCCATTACAGCCTAGTACGCCGTATTGGAATGCAATTTCATGTTCAATCGCTGCTCCGCTGGAACCGATAAATACTGTTGCAGTGCCACCTAATTTTTCCCGGATCGCATCTGCAAGTTCTTCGTTTGTGTCAAAAGCACTTCTCACATAAGATGCACCCGCCTGTTTTAATGCAAAGGAAACCTTCGGACTGCTCTCTTCACTTCTTGCCACAAATACGATCTTCGCATCCGGATAACGCTGATGGATCAGATCTCCAATGAACATTCCGGTTGTTCCAAGACCAAAAATACAGACTCTGTCAAATGTCTCTTTTCTGGCAATCTCCCTCGCTTCTGCTTCGCTGCATTTATATTGCGCCATTTTCACCCTGAAATTCTGTGCTTCCCCGATATCCTCCATCCGTTCTCTCTGAAAGATCATGCAGGCATATGGATCGCTAAACACAAGCTTTTTACATATTGAAAGCGGTATTTTTCCATCCTTCACATATCCGTCCGGTATTTTCAGAAGCATATCCGGATTATAATAGTTTTTATCAGAAAATAACCCATCTGCCTGATCGCATCCGTACTCAAAATAAGTTTCTTCTTCGGTATATCTCGTAGGATCATAGCTGTTTCCACCACGAATCAGCACTATGGCAAAGCGGTTTTCATTCGGAACCCATACAACCCCTTCATGACCATTGATCAGTCTGTTGCAGCCTTCCGGAAACTTCTGTTTTAAATTCCCTTCCCGCCCCATATTCATAAGAGTGTAATCTGTACCGCAGAATCCTACAAAAACACTTTCTGCGATAATTCCTTCCTTCTCTTCCTCGCCTCTTAATCTCCTTCTCGGAATGTTGTGGATCTCCACATCTCCGTACACTAATGGTTTTTCTTCACTGTTCTGAAAATACGTACCTTTTACGATCATGCTGCTCCTCCTTGCTTATTCCACCATATTTCTTATTTTTTCCGGGACTTCTAACTCTTCAAATCCATAAAATGCTCTTGCATTTTCTCCCAGAAATTTTATCTTTTCTTCTTCTGATAATTCCGTTGTTTTTTCTATAAAATCCTTACTCATATCATAAGTAATGGCTGTCATTGTGCGCGGATAATCGCTTCCCCACATTAATTTGTCAATCCCGCAAATATCGATTGCTGTACGGATTGCTCTCACCGCTGACGGATATGGATAAAATTCTTTGTGGAATAACCAGGTGATCCCGCCACTTTCGATATAAACATGTTCATGCTTTGCCAGTGCGATCTGTTTTTCCCATCCGTCTGTTGTAACCATTCCAAAATGCCCGATAGCAATACGAAGATCCGGATATGTTTCGATCAACTGCTCCATTGCGTCTGTCTGCGCATCCCCATCTGCCATATCAATGGAAATAAACTTCTTCAACCGTTCTGCTTTTTCAAAAATTTCTTTATGATGCAGCAGATTCTGATCTTTCAATCTGCCTGCACAAATTTTAATTCCATCAAATTGTTCGATCCACTCATCTTTGATCTCTTTTTCTTCATAAAGGCAGCAAACCTTTATCCTTTTTGGATACTTCTTCCTGCATTCTAATAAGTAATGATCCTGGTTGCCATCAATATACTCCTGTGTAACCACGCATCCGCTGACTCTGGCATAATTCATATTGGAAATCAGCATTTCCACTGTGTTTCTTCCATCCAGCATATATGGCGGCATCATCTGACGGATTTCTCCGCCGAAGTCACTTTTTCCATCCTTTAATGCAACCACTTTGTTTTCACCTACACGCCCAAGCTGTTTGTCCCATAAATGCAGGTGTGCATCAATTACCATACCGTGCCCTCCTTTTTTTTCAATTTTTCCGATTTGTTCTTGATTTTATTATAAGATTTGTTGTACGATAATGATACATGAATAGCAGACATTTCCAGTTATATCATGTCCGATTAGCGTACTTTTAAGTGTTGTGCGGGCACTAAGGCATACTTCGAATTGCACACAGGCATGCATTGATAATACCTTGACTCGTTATATTTTAGGGTGGGATAGCTTCTATGATAAAAAATGATAATTTAAATGTTATGTTTCAGATAGGATATTACCGGATAAATGTTTTAAAATTTACATATGAATGTCAGACATGGAATACGCCATCCCATGCCCACAGTTCGAACAGCTATGAAATTCACTTTATTCCAGAGGGAAATGGGACATTGATCAGCAATCAATGCCGTTATGACTTGTATCCTGATATTCTCTACACCACCGGTCCCCATATTGAGCATCAACAATATTCAGATCCCGATGATCCAACCTATGAATACTGTATTTATTTAAGAATCGAAGAATTGCACAATGTCAGGGAAAATGTGTCCGAAAAAGATATACTGGCACCATTTTTACATTATCCATTCTGGTATGGAAAAGATTGTGCCGGCCTGCGGTCAACATTAGAACAAATCCATGAAGAACTATCTGCACCCGGAACCGCTGCCACTGTCATGCTCCGGGCTCTTTTTATGCAGCTTTTAGTAAAAATACTGAGAAACTATGCACCTGACTCAAATGCCGCCATAACCTATATTCCGATTCCATTGGTCAAGGCTTATATTCTGATTGAAGACAGCTTCCTGCTCGAATATAATACCATTACACTAAAAGAACTTTCCCGCCGGTTAGGACTCAGTTCCCGGCAGACCAGCCGGATTCTGTATAACCGTTATGGGAAAAATTTTCTGCAAAAAAGAACGGAAGCCCGGATGGCTGCAGCAGTCACTTTCCTAAAAGAAAATAAGCTTTCTATTTCCGAGATTTCCGCCCGGTTAGGATATTCTTATCCGAATCATTTTCATACAGCTTTTAAAAACTATTATCATATGACCATTTCTGAATATAAACAACGGATTTCAATGTGAATAAAAAGTTGTGTATTTTAATGACATACTTCACTATTAATCATATCTTCGCTGTCAGTATGTAGTCTTATGAAAGCATTTTTTCGGCCCACTCTGCTTCCTTAAAACCGGTCAGCACGTTATCACCATCCACAACCAGTGGCCGCTTCACAAGCATACCGTCGGTTGCAAGGAGTTTTAACTGCTCCTCCTCGCTCATTTCCGGCAATTTATCCTTCAACTGCATGCTTTTGTATAAAAGTCCACTCGTATTAAAAAATCTTTTTAATGGCAGTCCACTTTTTTTATACCATTCTTTTAATTCCGCATAAGTTGGATTTTCTTCTGCGATATTACGCTCTGTGTATGCGATGCCCTGACTTTCTAACCATTTCTTTGCTTTCTGGCATGTGGTACACTTTGGATAGCAGATCAATAACATATGATTTTCCTCCTCAGATTGATTTCTTTCAAAATTATATAACGATCCCATTGCAGTGATCTATCTCATGCTGGATAATCTGGGCAGTCCAGCCCGTGTATTTACCATGCTGCTTCTTAAAATTTGTGTCCAGATAGTCTACTTCAATTTCTTTGTATCTTGTGCATGGTCTTACTCCATCCAGCGAAAGGCAACCTTCCTCTGTCTGAAAAGCCCCCGTTTTCTTTGCGATCACCGGATTGATCATTGCAAACTGAAATGGTCCTGCTGCCACTACAATAATATTTTTGCTCACTCCGATCATGTTCGCCGCCATCCCAACACAGTGATCTAAATTTGCTCTTAAAGTATCCAACAGATCCGTTATCACCTGCTTGTCTGCTTCGGTCGCGTCCACTGATTTCTGCGCAAGAAACATTGGATCGCGTGTGATTTTCTTTACCATTCGTTGATACTCCTTCCCCATTTCAAATTCTCTTTGCAATCTCAATTGCAACATATAATTTATCCATATTATGATTGGCATCCGCAAGCCCGGAAACATCATAAACTGCCTGATCTAATACATCCCCGGTAACTAGAAAATTATATAACTCCCATCCATAAAAGTCACAGACTGCCTGAACTCCGGCAAGTTCCATCTCCACAGCAATGCAGCCCTCTTTTTTTCTCGCATCAAATTTGGCTTTTGTTTCCCGATATATTGCATCCGTTGTCCAGACTTTTCCCAAAACATTTGGAAGTTTTAATTCATCAAATATCGCTTTGACTGTTTTTGCATTTTTCACCTCTATGTAATCTGCCGGAGGCGCATAATGATAACTTAGTCCCTCTTCCCGATAACTGTGTGTCGGTATCACAAATTTACCTGTTGTCAGCCCACTGTCTAATGATCCTGCCGAGCCAAACATAATAAACTTCACAGCACCAGTAAGCCAGTTTACATCTATTACATCTCCACCTGCCAGCGCAGAACCGATATGACTTAAATATCCGGCAATTTTCATTCCCTCTATGTCAAAAACATACACTGGTGTAATCCCATTGCAGCATCTTATCACACCAACTTCCTGATGCTCATATGTATCAAGCATGTATTCAAATATCAGTTCTGAAAATACGATCATACACTTATCGCATAAATGTTTTTGTTCTCCATAAAAATCTTTTGTTCCAAATAAAACCTCTGAATTATCAAATGCATCTGTTATCATTTTCATCCTCCTATCCTACCATAAACTCATCAGGAAAAGTAAATGCCGGAAGTCCGCATAAATACAGGCTTTCGGCATTTCTGTCCGTTATTCAAACTCGCAAAGTTTTTTCGCCTACAAGCTGTCCCTCATACTACAAGCCATCTCATACTGTGCTTTATGCCGCTCCTCAACCAGAGCCTTCGGATAACGGATCAATCCATGGTTTTCATGTGGATCATTGAAATAGTATCCTTCCTCATCATATCCGACAAGCAGCATACAATGCTCGTTTGACCGCCACGCAAATAACTCACCACTGTCCAAAAGCTTCCACTGAGGACCGATGATTTCTTTCTTCATATCGATGCATGCCCAGAACACAACCGGCATCTCCCGGTCAATATAGCGCTGGATTAATTCCTGCATCGATGTTCCCGTCTCATCGACCACCCTGTACTTATCCCCAACCGCTTTCTGCAGCGCCTCGCAGATTACCGGCGCGTAGCACCCAAACGAATCCTTGTCATACGGGCTTCCGCAAAAAGCTTTGCGCGGATCCGGTCCGTACAACTGTCCGTCCCGTTCCTGCATCGGCACACACGGAACATAATTCCGGATAAATTCATCCACTGTGATCTCATATCCGAGATACTGCAGAAGCATCGTTGCCGACACGCTCTCACATCCGGTCGGATAGGAAACACTCTGATCGATATATGGTACCTCTATTATCTTTCGCATGTTATTTTCTTCTTCTCCCAAAGCATGCCGCTTCCACTCCTGCCTCACTGCCGCATGCAAATTTTCATCATTTACAGCATTGACACATCATTTGTGAAATCATTTTTGATTCTGTATTTTATCACTATATGATTACGCAGCCACGCTTTTCTTCTCGCGCGCAGCAAACACGCGCTTCATCACGGTCAGCACAACAAGTAAGATCACAAGACTGCTGCCCAGCGCAATCCACCAGCTCTGCGATACCCCTGCGATAATGTAACCGATAAAACATACGACTGCAACCACTGCCGCATACTGCATCTGCGTGGTTACGTGGTTAATATGGTTGCTCTGCGCTCCGGCAGATGACATAACAGTTGTATCCGAAATTGGCGAAACATGATCGCCACATACCGCACCGGCAAGCACTGCGGAAACAGAGATAATCATCATCTCCAATTTATCAGTGCCTGGGAACATAGCAATCGCAATCGGCACAAGGATTGCAAATGTGCCCCAGCTTGTTCCTGTTGAAAATGCAAGAAAGATTGCCACAATAAATAAGATTGCCGGCAGTAAAACACTTGCGGATGCACTCGAACCAACGATATTCTGCACAAATGTTCCGATTTCCAATGCATCACCCATGCCCTTTAAAGTCCATGCAAAAATCAGGATTCCAATGGCTGGAATCATCAGCTTAAAGCCCTCCACAAAACTGTCCATAAATCCTTTGAATGTCACGACCTTGCGTGGCAGATACAAAAGCAGCATAACAAATACCGTAATCATGGTTGCAAAGATCAGACTCTTTTCTGCATCACAACCTGCAAATGCACTGACCACATTATCTGCCCCACCAAGAAAACCTGTATAAATCATGGCCCCGATCGCCGATACAATCAACACAGCAACCGGCAGAATCAAATCGATTACTTTTCCATTTGGAGACACTTCGTTTTCATCTACCTGTTCAAATTCCTCCGCGCCTGTTGTAAACAGATCTCCCTTTGCGGCATTTTCTTCGTGTTTTTTCATCAAGCCGAAATCAAAATTTGCAGCAATCACAAAAAATACCATCACAAGCGTAAGTATAGCGTACAAATTGTAAGGAATTGTTCTCAGAAACAGCTGGAATCCGGAGATTCCGGCATCTTCCGGTACATAAGAATTCACTGCTGCTGCCCAGCTCGAAATCGGAGCAATGATACAAACCGGAGCTGCGGTGGCATCGATAATATATGCCAGTTTTGCACGGGAAACTTTATAACGGTCCGTTACCGGTCTCATCACAGAGCCAACCGTCAGGCAGTTAAAATAATCGTCCACAAAGATTAAAATTCCGAGTCCTGTTGTTGCAAGCATCGCACTCTTTTTCGACTTAATCTTGCTTCCTGCCCACTTACCATAAGCTGCAGAACCGCCAGACTTCGACATCAGCACGATAATCATTCCAAGCAGCACATCAAAGATCAAAATATTCAGATTCATGCTGTCCTTCATGATATCAAACAATGCATTAAATGCATTCCACGGATGAAATCCCGTATACAAAAGTGCTCCTGTCGCCACCCCGATAAACAGGGAACTATATACTTCTTTTGTCACAAGCGCGAGCACTATGGCAAGGAGCGGCGGCACGAGCGACCACCACGTTCCAATAAACATTGAAGCATCCATTTTCAAACCCATCCTCTCTTCTTTTGAAATCTAATAATGACTTAATCATACATGCTTTCGAGCCATATGAAAAGCGATTTTCCTATTATTTTTTATTTTCGTGACTATGCCAGAAGTGCATATTGCAAAAAAGCGCAAAGAACATTCCCTACGAACATTCTTCGCGCAATTATTTGTATAAAAGTCAAGACTTTCCTATCTTAGACAGGCTTACGTCCACAGCACTGCTTATACTTCTTTCCACTGCCACATGGGCATGGATCATTTGGATAAACTTTTGCATGCTCACGCTTCTTTGGCGCACTCTGTGCAGTCTCATCCTTGTTGGTTCCTGTAACCTTTGCCACCTGCTCACGCTCCACCTTCTGCTCAACCTGTACATGGAACAGAAGACGGATGGTATCTTCCTGAATTGCAGAAATCATCTCGTCAAACATATCAAATCCTGCCATCTTGTACTCTACAAGAGGATCTCTCTGTCCATATGCCTGCAGACCGATACCCTGACGCAGCTGATCCATATCATCGATATGATCCATCCACTTACGGTCGATTACCTTCAGAAGTACAACACGCTCAAGTTCACGGAACTGCTCGATTTCAGGGAACTCTGTCTCTTTTGCCTCATACAGAAGCACTGCTTTTTCTTTCAAATGCTGCTTTAATTCTTTGGAATTCTTCACATCTGAAATGCTCTCTTCTGTGATTGGTTCCAATGGAATGATTGGAAGAAGCAGTTCATCCAGTTCATGTAAATCCCACTCTTCTCTTGGAATTTCTGTAGAAATACATGTATCCACTGCCTTTTCTACCTGATCCTGAATCATCTTAAAAATAGCATCACGCATGCTGTCTCCATTCAGTACAGACATACGCTCTTTGTAAATAATCTCTCTCTGATCATTGTTTACCTGATCATACTCAAGAAGATTCTTACGAATTCCATAGTTATTATATTCAATCTTTTCCTGTGCTTTTTCGATAGCAGAAGTAAGCATCTTATGCTGAATCTGCTCGCCCTCTGGTACGCCCAACGCATTAAATACAGACATGAGCTTCTCAGATCCAAACAGACGCATCAGATCATCTTCCAGTGAAATGAAGAACTGGGATTCACCCGGATCTCCCTGACGGCCGGAACGTCCACGCAGCTGGTTATCAATTCGTCTGGATTCATGGCGCTCTGTACCGATGATCTTTAAACCACCGGCTGCCTTAGCATCATCATCAAGTTTAATATCGGTACCACGACCAGCCATGTTAGTAGCAATGGTAACAGCCCCATGCTGTCCTGCCTGCGCAACAATCTCTGCTTCCTGCTCATGGAACTTTGCATTCAATACGGTATGAGGAATTCCCTCTCTCTTTAACATACCACTGATCAGCTCAGAGGTCTCAATCGTAATTGTACCAACAAGAACCGGCTGTCCCTTTGCATGTGCAGCCTTTACCTCTTCTACAACGGCTTTAAATTTTTCTTTCTTTGTCTTATATACAGCATCCTGATGATCGATACGTGCTACCGGACGGTTGGTAGGGATCTCAATAACATCCATTCCGTAAATATCACGGAACTCTTTTTCCTCAGTAAGCGCTGTACCAGTCATACCGGCTTTCTTGTCAAATTTGTTAAAGAAGTTCTGGAATGTAATGGTTGCAAGTGTCTTGCTCTCTCGCTTAACCTTAACATGCTCCTTCGCCTCAATTGCCTGATGCAGGCCATCGGAATAACGGCGTCCCGGCATGATACGTCCGGTGAACTCATCAACGATCATAACCTGATCGTCCTTTACAACGTAATCCTGATCACGGAACATCAGATAATGCGCACGAAGTGCAAGGATTACATTATGCTGAATCTCAAGGTTATCTGCATCTGCAAGGTTATCAATATGGAAGAACTGTTCAACTTTATGAACACCCTGCTGGGTCAGATTGACAATCTTGTCCTTCTCATTAACAATAAAGTCTCCGGTCTCTTCCTGCTCAATTCCCATGATGGCATCCATCTTGGAATACTCAGGAACATCCTCGCCCCGAGTCAGCTGTTTTGCTAAAATATCACACGCTTCGTAAAGTTTTGTGGACTTTCCGCTCTGTCCGGAAATGATAAGAGGAGTTCTCGCTTCATCGATCAATACGGAATCGACCTCATCGATAATTGCATAATGCAACCCCCGCTGCACCAGCTGCTCCTTGTAAATGACCATATTGTCACGCAGATAATCAAATCCAAGCTCGTTGTTTGTTATATATGTAATATCGCAGTTGTAAGCTTCACGACGCTCGTCATTGTCCATCTCATTTAAAACAACGCCGACTTTTAAGCCAAGAAACTCATGAACTTTTCCCATCCACTCTGAATCTCGCTTTGCCAGGTAATCGTTTACCGTGACAATACATACGCCCTTTCCTTCCAGGGCATTCAGATATGCCGGCAAAGTAGAAACAAGTGTCTTACCTTCACCTGTCTTCATCTCAGCGATACGTCCCTGATGAAGAATGATACCACCGATGATCTGTACACGATAATGTTCCATTCCAAGAACACGTTTTGCACCTTCACGAACAACTGCAAAAGCCTCCGGCAGAAGATCATCCAGAGTCTCCCCTTCGTCCAGACGTTTCCGGAATTCTCTTGTTTTGTCTCTCAGCTCTTCGTCACTTAACTTCTGCATCTCCGGCTGCAAAGCCTCTGTCTTTAAAACTAATGGCATGATACGTTTTACTTCACGCTGGCTGTGCGTTCCGAATACTTTTGAAAAAACATTCATATATTAACTCCTCTATGTTATTATAATTCCTTATATTACTCATTTAAAATCATCTAAAAACCATCTTATTTATTCTATCACTTTTCCTTATGGAAAACAATGAATTTTTCTTGAATAAACTATGTCTCCCAGGTTCTTGTTTGTCACATATAACTTTATTCTTGTTATTTGTTCCCTACTATGCTATCATTACAGCTATATGATCCCTCAATAATCTTTTACACGAAAGAGGTATTTATTTGAAAAAAAAAGAAATTGTATTTATTACAGGCATCCTTGTCTTTGCTCTGATTCTGTGGGGAGGTATGTATTTTGTACGAAAAGGTCACTACGGTACCATCCGTATCACAGTGAACGGTGAAGAATATGGCACCTACTCCCTGTCCAAAGACCAGGTGATCCCCATAAATGATACTAATGTCTGCGAGATCAAAAACGGACAGGCCAAAATGACAGACGCCAGCTGTCCTGATCATCTCTGCATGAAGCAGAGGGCAATTGACAGCGCCGGGGGAAGGATCGTCTGCCTCCCCAACAAAGTCGTAATAGAAGGAGAAAAAGCCGCTGATCAGGAGGAAGATTCTTCCAGATTTGATACGGTTGTATAACATTATGAAACAGAAAAAAATCGCCTATATGGGGCTTTTTGCAGCCATTGCCATTATCTTTGGTTATGTAGAATCTCTGATTCCGTTTTTTGCAGGAATACCGGGAATCAAACTTGGTCTTGCCAACCTTGCAGTACTTTTTATCCTGGAAACATACACCTGGAAAGAGGCTGCTCTTGTATCCATGGTCCGGATCCTGGTGATCGGCTTTATGTTCGGAAACATGTTCAGTATCCTTTACAGTATGGCAGGTGCTGCTTTGAGCCTTACAGTGATGACCCTTATGAAACGCTTTTCCGGATTCAGCATCCTGGGCATCAGCGTCGCAGGTGGTGTGTCCCACAATATCGGACAATTGATCATAGCCGCCCTTATTGTAGAAAATACCAGCCTTTTCTATTATGCCCCTGTACTCCTGATTTCCGGAGTGATCACAGGTATCCTCATCGGTATTCTCACAGGAGAAGTAACAAAAAGAATTCATTTGTGACATGCTCCCACCACTTAAATCATAGATTTTGAAGTGGGGGCTTCTTGCTCAATGGCTCTACTGAGCCAAGTATCTACAAGCTATCCTCGCGTGCCCCGCGATTTTTATTAGTCCGGTTACGGACTTTTTATTGTGCTGTCATGCACATTCTGCAAAGATTCTTTTTCCCTCATTCATGATGTTAACTGCTGCATTTACATCACGGTCCATTCTGTGTCCGCATTCACAGTAATAAATTCTTTCAGATAAAGACAATTTTTCTTTTTTCTTTCCGCATACACTGCAAATCTTACTGGATGCAAAATAACGATCTACTTTTATCAGATATTTTCCTCGTTCCTCCAGTTTATATTCCAGCATAGAAAGAAACAGGCCATATCCATTATCATGTACGCCTTTTCCAAAATGAAGTCCTCCTGCCATCCCTTTCAGGTTCAGATCTTCCACGCATACTGCATCGTAGCTCTCGGCAAGACTGGTACTGAGTTTATGCTGAAAGTCTTTTCTCTGATTTCGGATCTTTTCATGGCACAGTGCAACTCTTTTCTTCTGCTTCTTATAATTCTGACTGCCTT
>OLOJ01003309.1_pt1 | contig 11621 bp, 7 predicted proteins | sample 1672251 | NCBI WGS metagenome assembly OLOJ01 (sample SAMEA3136664, study PRJEB25190) | human gut metagenome | biome: human gut; feature: human-associated habitat; material: faeces | place: Austria | collected 2013 | reverse complement strand
CGCGAGGAAGTGGCACCACAGCGCAAATTCGTAAATCTGCTGCTGTATGCTTCCCTGTTCCATCAGTGTATCGCCGGACCAATCGTTCGTTACCAGCTGGTTGCTGATGAGATTGAGAACCGTAAAGTGAAAACGGATGAATTATACAGGGGTATCAAACGTTTTACCATTGGGCTTGCCAAAAAAGCTATTCTGGCAAACGGCTGTGCATCTGTAGCAGATACCCTGGTTCCAACACTCGCCAAAGACATCGCCGAAATTCCTGCAGCCGGTCTGTGGATTGGTATGTTGTTCTATGCATTGCAGATTTATCTTGATTTTTCTGCCTATTCCGATATGGCAATCGGTATGGGGCTTATGGTCGGTTTTCACTACGACGAGAACTTTAATTACCCGTACATCTCCGGTTCCATTAAAGAGTTCTGGAACAGATGGCATATTTCCCTCGGAACCTTCTTCCGTGATTATGTCTATATTCCGCTCGGTGGTAATCGAAAAGGTGCCCGCAGACGTACCATCAACCTGTTAATTGTCTGGGGACTTACCGGATTCTGGCACGGAGCCAGCTGGAACTTTATTTTCTGGGGACTGTATTTCTTCCTGTTCATCTACATGGAGAACACCTTCCTTCTGGAAAAGTTTTCCCGCCTTCCGCGCTTTGTGAGCCATCTGTATGCCATGGTCGTGGTTTACTTCGGATGGGTGCTGTTCCGCTGTGAATCTCTGGGTAATCTTGGAGCTATCTTGAAAGGAATGTTTGGTCTGAACCACAACGGTTTTATCGATCTTTCGACCTCTGTTCTTTTCCAGAATAATCTGTATCTGCTGATTTTCTGTATCATCGCTTCCACACCGTTGCTGAAAAATATAGGCACTTACATCAAACGACTTGACCTTGTGCATTACCGGATTCCTTATCTGACCTACGCATATGAGATTGTAATACCTCCTGTATTGCTGATTCTTTCACTCCTTGCGCTGGTCGGAAACAGTTACAATCCATTTTTATACTTCCAGTTTTAAAGGATCTGTCTGAACATGAATACAAATAAAAAAGAAAAATTTATTAATAAAAACAATGCCGTCCACAAGCGATTCTGGCAGATCGGAATCCGAACCTTCTTCGTGTTCCTTTTTGTGATCGCTTTTATCGGACTTCTGCTTCCTCTTAGACCGAAAGAATCGGAACTGGAGAAGCGTGAACTTTCCAAATTCCCGAAACCAACTGTTTCTACCGTGTTAAACGGCGAATTTTTCTCCGATATCAGCACCTGGTACGCGGATACGTTTCCGTTCCGTGAGACACTGATGAGCGCCAATGCCAAGATGAAAAAATTCTATGGTATTACGACACAGGAAATCTATGGTGATGCTGCACAGGGTGATGAAATTCCTGACGCGGATGCCGAGATGGAAACCACCCCGACGCCAACACCGGAAGAAGATGACATTCAGGAAGAAGATGGAACCATCCATGCCGAGCCTGAAAGACTGGGAAAAATCTATATCGCTGATAACCGAGGTTTCGAACTTTACGGCTTCAGCCGGGCCGGGGCAGACGCTTACATCAACATGATGAACTCTGCTGCCACCCAGTTAAAAGATATCGCAACCATTTATGATATTCTGGTTCCTACCAGTATCGCAGTCAATATCGATCAGGAAAATCAGCAGAAAGTCGGCTCCAACAGCCAGGAAGACACATTCGCTTATGTAAACGGACATCTGGATGCTTCCATCAACCAGGTAGCTGTTCTGGATGCCTTAAAGAATCATAACAGTGAATATCTTTACTTTAAGACGGACCATCACTGGACCGCTGACGGTGCCTACTATGCTTACAAAGAGCTGATGAAAGCCAAAGGCATGACGCCTTCTCCTCTGACCGATTACACGAAGAGCGAATATCCGGGATTCGTCGGTTCCTTCTATCAGTACAGTAATCAGTCTGAAACACTGAAAAATAATCCGGATACGGTTGTTGCCTACACACCGACCTGCAACGATCTGACTTACACCAATACAGATGGACAACAGGTATCGGGATATGTAGTCTCAGATGTAACGAAGTACTCCGAAGCCAACAAATATCTGTGCTTCATCTGCGGTGATCAGCCGTACGAACGCATCGATAACCCGAACATCACCGACGGATCATCCTGCGTAGTTATCAAGGAATCTTACGGTAACGCTTTCGTACCATTCCTGGTCAACAGTTACCAGACCGTACACGTTGTCGACTACCGTTACTTCAGTGGCAACCTGGTCGATCTTGTAAAAGATAACAATATTCAAGATGTTATTTATGTCAATAACGCAAATGCACTGATTGAAAGCGCAGTAAAGAACATGAGTCGTATTATCAGTTAAATCAGTTCAATCAAAATCGGTCCACCGGACCAACTATTGATATGCAACGCAATAAAAAAAAAAACCATCCGGTTTCTTTTTTTATTTTATGTTTTGTTACAACTATTTTTCACCTTCGGTCAGTGTCAGGAACGTATCGATCAGATCTTTTACATTCATTTTATTAACCAGACCGCAGTTTCCATCCTGATCTTCCATCACATAAAAACTGGAATCTCTTGGCGTGTAGGAGATCGTGATTTCACTTCCATCTGTTCCGTAATAGGAAAGTGTAAGTTCCGCGTCGCCTTTGTTTGTATTTTCTTCCAGACGGCTCTGGCATGTCATACCTGCCGCTGCCCGGTAGAATGCGGTGAAAGCATCACTGTCTGCTTCCTGATCATTCACATAGTAAGTGGTCACGGTCTTTGTCTCTTCTTCGTCTGCGTCCTCGCTGTCCGCATCTGCATCAGCGTCTGTGTCTTTGCTCTCACCCTTCTCCACTTTTTCTTCTGTCACAACCCGTTTCAGCGTATAAGTGGTTCCCTGATAGGTCACATCCAGATGATCCAGATCACTGATCGTCATCGAATCAATCGATGTTTTCCAGTAATCAAATGCTTTTCCGTTCAGTAATGTCTCCAGAGATGCCTGGGAAATTCCGTGAAGTTCACTGGAATCGCCCAGTCTCACGTAATAATTTCCATCGGTTTCATTGACATTTCCCACATACAGAACCAGTTCTTTGTCCTCTGCCTGTGTGGTCGTTTCACTGGAATCTTCTGTATCGTTCGTATTTGCCTCAGAATCGCTTTCTGTGTCGTCTGTGGATTCTGCTTCCACTTCTTCGGTATAATCGACTGTGAGGGCCATTTTCGGCTTCTCAAGGCCATATGCTTCCCAGTCCGTACAGTTGTAGTTGTAATATCCGGCAAAACTAAGGCCGGCAACGGTACTTTGCAGGGTTCCCACCTGCGTGGAATCCGCTTCCTGTTTCTTGTTATCCTCTTCCTGGACATACCAGCCTGTAGAAGACTTTCCGTTATTCGTAACCGTATACGAATTGTTGTCTTTTTTCACAACAATCTTGCTGATCGTTGAAGATGTGATGGTTGGATAACTCTCACTTTCTGCATAATTGTACAGGCCGCCTGAAAAAGTGCTTCCAAAATCCGTACTGGTCGTATACACGGTTGAAGCATCATCATTCAGACAGATATACGTATTACCGGTGGAACTGTTCTTGTCACCAACTGTAATCTTTTCGCTGCTTCCGTCTGTTTTTACCACCTCGATCACATTGGTCGGAACGTCCAGACCGTATTCTCCCGGATCCTCCACATCCGTCAGGGTACGATCCGCTTTGACGGATGCCAGACAGGATACTACGCTGTCTACTTTCGAAGCATCCACCGGAAAATCCTCCTGACCTTCCAGTGTCCAGCTGTCTTCCGCTTTTTGGAAGGTGACTGTTTGATCCCCCGCCTCAAAAGTCAATGTGCTGATATCATCACTGGCGATTGCCGCCACTTCTTCCTCCGTGGTCTCTTCTTCCGTTGTCTCTTCCTCACTGCTGTTCGCTTTTAACAGTGCAAAATAACACACGCTCAAGACACACAGAAGAACAACCCCCGCAAGAATTACAAATAAGCCCCTTTTTTTCTTCATTACTGTTTTCTCCTCTTAAACCAGATCACCGTACCGATCAGCAGAAATACCACCGGGATCACACCGCACACGATGATACTCCAATATGCCGCATCAAACTGTGGAACAGTCAGATAACTCATGGTCAGGCTCTTGCTCGTCACATCGATGACCGGTGCATCGTTTTCACACATCCAGCCCAGCGCTGCCAACACCAGATCCGTATTGCCTCCGGATACCTGCTGATCGGTAGCTTCGTCCAGAAGGCTGGCACAGCCGAAACACACCAGCTGTGTGGTATTATCATCATCCACCTGCTCGGTTACAGAAACACCAACCTGGAAACTGCCTTCTTCATCGCTGTCTTCTTTCTCATATGTGGTCATATTCTGTACATCTGTCTTTATATACGCTTCGTCAGATGTTGATAACAGAGAAGAAATCTGCAGCGTATCACGGTAATCGCTCAGTGTTTTTACCGGCTGTGAGATCGGTGCCAGCACATAGCGGTTGTTACTCTTAATGTCGGAAGTAATATCAGAACTGTCAATAGTCGGAACAATATAGTACGGTCTCTGCATAATGTAATGTCCGGTATCTCCCTCCATGATCACACCGTCCCCTGTGGTTACACCGTAATTTTCCAGTACACTCTTCAGATTCGGCATATCTGTTCCGGTATATTCTGTAAAAATCATCACTTTTCCGCCGGCTTCCATGTAGGTAATGATCTTTTGTGTTTCTTCTTCAGAAAGATCTTTCTGCGGTGCCGCGATCAGCAGGCATCCGGTGTCCTCCGGAACCGCATCCTGTGTCAGCAGATTCAGACTCTGTACATCATAATTAGCTTTCTGCAGGCTGTCTGTCAGACTGCTGTTTAATTCCAGTTCCTCATGACCTTCCAGCGTATATATTACCGGCAGATTCTCGGAAGTGACATAAGAAATCGCACTGTCAATCTGTCCTTCCCCGTCAAACCCTGTAGTGTTGGTCTGGTAGGTTGTATAATCCATTTCTGTTTCATACAGATCGCTGTAACTGATCACCTTACTCTTCTCCCCTGCAACCACGATCAGACTGTTATCTGCCACATCATCGCTGGTATACTGTGAAGTAAAGTTCGGATATAACACCGGGTCTTTTTTCTCTACTTTAATATGTTTGGACTCCTCTTCGTATCTGGTCAGCATTTTTTCCAGTACCGAGTCTTCTTTTCCTGACTGTACGATATGGTAGATCGTAACATCCGTGTTCATATCTTTCAGATACTTCACTGTCGTATCAGAGATCGTATACAGCTTCTGGGTACTTACATCCACCTGGGTATATTTTTCCGGAATCTGTCCAACGATCAGGTTTATAACGACCAGCACCGCGATCACAATAGCAGTGATTCCCATACTGTAAGAACCGTTTTTCAGGGATTTTTTATCGATGCTTCCCATTCCTTTGATGGTGCTTCCCGCCGATTTTAATTTCTTTTTGATATTGATTTTCATTCTTCCAGCCTCCTAATTCCATCTTCTCTTGGTAATGGTCTGAACCGTAAGAACCAGGAAAATAATGATCACAGACAGGAAATATACCACTCCCTGCAGGTCCAGAATACCGTTGGTAAAGTTATCAAAGTGACTGGTAATATCGAAAACAGACAGGAATTTCTGAATACTTCCCTCAAATAGTGTGGATTTTACCACATAGGCGATGGCAAGTGCCGCTTCTCCTGCGATACCGATAACTGCTGCGATCCACAGATTCCGGATCATATGGTATATCCACACAGCAGCCAGCAGCACCAGAAGCATATAGCACGCCAGAGACGCCATAGAACTGTCCGGGATCAGAGATCCGATACCCGTGATCATATAGCAGACAAACAGTACGATAAAGGTTACGACTGCTGCAATGACCGGATTTTCTGTAACGGAGGACCAGAAGACTCCGACTGCGATCTGGGCAAATCCAAGAAGGGCAAACCCGAGCACTGCCGTATATGCCATCGCATAAGATACGGTACCATATTTTCCCATGATCATCGGGTACAGACAGATGATCAGTACCGGGATCGCATAAACCGTAGCTACTGCCAGAAACTTTCCAAGAACAATCTCATTGACTGATACCGGAGCTGTCAAAAGCAGCTGATCGGTCTTCTGTTTCCGTTCTTCTGCAATCGTTTTCATCGTCAGAACCGGCACCAGAATCAGAAAAATAAAGGTAACGGCGCTTAATGTGGTTCCAAATAACGGGTAGGCATTCTGCAGGTTATAGGCAGTAAAATAGATGCCTTCCAGAAGCAGAATGAAAAATATAAATACATATCCGATCATAGAGGTCAGATAACTTTTTACTTCTTTCTTATAAATTGCTTTCATCATGAGCCTCCTGTTCTGTTTCATTCTCTTTTTCCGTATCTGTACCGGTCTCATCTTCCGGTGCAGACTCCGGCTTGGTGTCTTGTTCATCCGGAACAGGGGCTGTTTCGTTCTGTGTCAGTTCAAGGAAGATGTCTTCGAGGGATACTTTCGTAAACTGCATATTCAGGATCGGCATCTTGGCTTCTGCCATCATATAAAACAGTTTTTCACGGATATCCGTCTTTTCTTCTGTTGTGATCACCATACTTACTGTTTTTTCGTTTTCTCCCGGTTTCCACTCTAATTTTTGTATTTCTTCTACGTCGCGCAACATTTTTTCAACATCCTGTTTTTCTCCTTTTACGGTAAGCTCCAGGGTGTTGCTTCCCAGTGAATGGTTCATCAGGTTTTCTGTGGTATCGCTCGCAACCAGTTTACCGTGGTTGATGATCATGATGTAATCACACACAGCACTTACTTCTGACAGAATATGAGAACTTAGTATAATGGTATGTTCTTCGCTGAGTTTCCTGATCAGTTCACGGATCTCAATGATCTGTTTTGGATCAAGTCCTACGGTTGGTTCATCAAGGATGATGATTTCAGGATAGCCGAGGATCGCCTGGGCAAGTCCTACCCGCTGTTTGTATCCTTTTGACAGGTTTTTGATCAGACGGTTTGCCATCGCGGTAATGCCTGTCAGTTCCATGACCTGTTCGATCTGGGTTTCTCTTTCGTTTTTCGGAACTTTTTTGAGTTCTGCAGCGAACTTCAGGTATTCCGCTACCGTCATATCGAAGTACAGCGGTGGCTGCTCCGGCAGGTATCCGATGCATTTTTTCGCAGCTTCCGGCTCCTCAAGGATGTTGTGTCCGTCAATCAGGACTTCGCCGGATGTGGACGCGATATAGCCGGTCATAATGTTCATGGTTGTTGATTTTCCGGCACCGTTTGGACCTAAGAAACCGTAGATCTGACCTTTGTCCACGTGAAATGACAGGTGATCGACAGCGGTGTGATCACCGTATTTCTTTACTAAATTCTTCACTTCTATCACAGTTTGTTACCTCCTTTATTGGTATTATTTTATATAAAAAGTGTGATGAAGTTTCGAAATGTTTGTGTTTTCTTTGTGAAATGTTTGTGATTTTGGATAGTCGGACGCTCAGATCCCTCGTATCTTCCCCATATGGCCGGGTCTGCGCTCGGTTTGAGCCTGTAGTCTCAAACTCGTGCTCGACAAGCGGCTCATCTGGGGAAGATACGAGGGATTTGAGCTGGGTATTCAAAGCTGGAGAGGAGGTGTGTGGGGAACGTTATTGGCTGATATTTATGGGAGCTGTTGGGGACGGAGATTTTTGGCTTTTTGACTGGAGAATAGCTCAGGAAATGTGCGAGTTAAAATGTGTGGTACGGTGTAGACGGAATGTTATGGGGTGACATTTATGGCCTACATTCAGAGTTGATATTTTAAAATCATTTTCGAAAGAATATCTTATATGATTTGTATGAATTTTAGATGCGCGTAGTAGAAGAGTATTCATGGAAGTGATTTTTCTCTGGTCTGTTTTCAGATTTGCATACCTGACGCTTTACATCTGTTCTCCATCTTTATTGTTTCATAGTTATTTTCAGATCCGATCACGGGGTTATGTCTTATTTCAGTTTTCAATTTTATGGTATATAACGTTTTGTTTTCTTCCACCAATTTCTAATGATCTTATTTTTTACTTTTCTCGTATTTTCCCTATATTGGCGTTTTTACTATGTGATCCGATATGTTGTTGACTTGCGTAAAGAAACCCCGTTTTGAGCCGTTTTTCGGCTTCTCACGGGGTTTTCTTGAGTTCCTTTGTTATTTAATCGGTTCTTTTGATGGAAGGCCGGCTTTTCTTGGGAATTTTTTTCCGGTTGGTTGGATTTTTCGGATGACTACGAAGGATCTTTCCATGTCGGTGTCTGCCAGCTGGAATTTTTCGGTTTTTTCCAGGCTGCCGCCAAGGATTTTGATGGCAGTTTTTGCTTCGGTCAGTTCCTCCTGGATTCTGCCGGACTTGTACGGTATGAAGTGACCACCTGTTTTTACATAGGGCAGGCAGTATTCGGATAGCGTACTCAGGTTGGCTACAGCTCGTGAGACACACAGATCGAACTGTTCTCTGTAGTCTGCATGACGGGCGTAGTCTTCGGCTCTTCCGTGGATAGCGCGGATTCCTGTGAGACCGAGGGTTTCAATGACGGTGTTCAGGAATTTAACACGCTTGTTCAGGGAGTCGAGAAGGACGATCTCCTGATCCGGAAAAGCGATTTTTAACGGTATGCCGGGAAATCCGGCGCCTGTTCCAAGATCCAGGATTTTCATCGGTTTACTGTAATCACACACTTTGACAGACGCTACGCTGTCCAGGAAGTGTTTGGTGATGACTTCTTCGTATTCGGTAATGGCCGTCAGGTTCATCACTTTGTTCCATTCCACCAGAAGTTCATAGTAGGTCAGAAACTGTTCGATCTGTTTTTCATTTAATGTGATCTCCAGCTCGGCAAGTCCTTTTTCAAACCATGTGGTATCGTATTGAGCCATGCTTGTTCCTTTCTTTTCTTATCGTAACTGTCCAGTACATTCACAGTTACTACCTGCTGAATAGTTACTTCTCTCTTTAATAGTATTCATGGTCAATTTGAATTACCGCAAAATACTTACTTCCCGGCAACTCATGAACCCTTTCTTTCAGCCAGTTGACGATCTCATTATCTGTCATAGAAGCCTTGCGTGGTACCTCCACATCAAAGATCAGATTCGTCCTGGTAGGTCCTTTTACCATGCGGAAATCATGCATACTGAATGATTCATCCAGAAAATGCAGCATCTCTTCTACCTTTTCTTTCATGGCAAGGACTTCCCTGTCATCAGTGACAATAGGATCCATATGGATCGTTGCTGAACAGTGAAGTTTCTCCTGAAGTTCATGCTCTATATGGTCGATCTGTTCATGGATCTCCTGCATATCTCCATCTACAGAAACTTCTGCATGAAGCGAGATCATTACTCTTCCAGGTCCATAATCATGAACAATGAGATCATGTACTCCATACACCAGCGAATGTGCAAGAACAATTTTTCTGATCTCATCAATAAACTCTTCCTTTGGTGGCTGTCCCAGCAGCAGGTCTATGGTCTCTTTCAGCGTAGAACCACCTGTATAAACAATAAAAAACCCTACCAGAATACCAAACCAGCCATCCAGTAGAAGCCCTGTGTATCTGCTGATCACCGTTGCGACCAGTACCAGTGTGGTAGCTACTGTATCACTTAAACTGTCCATGGAAGTGGCCCTCATAGCAGCACTGTCCAGTTTTTTACTGAGTGTCCTGTTATAATAAAACATATACAGCTTTACCAGGATTGATGCAATCAGAATCCAGAATACAAGTGGACTGCTGTCTATCGGTTCCGGATTCCGGAGTTTTCCTATGGAGGAACAGATCAGCTCAAATCCCATAACCAGAATGGCTACAGAAACCAGCATACCCGAAATATATTCCATTCTTCCATGGCCAAAAGGATGTTCCGGGTCAGGTTCCTGTCCGGAAAGCCTGAAACCGATCATGGTAATAATGGAGGAACCTGCATCAGACAGGTTGTTAAAGGCATCGGCTGTAATGGCAATAGAACCACTGATGGTCCCTGCCAGCCATTTTCCAAGAAACAGACAGATATTAAGCCCGATTCCCACAGCTCCACAAAGAACACCATATGCCTGCCGGACTTTTGGTGACAGGTAATTATGCCTGTCTTTTACCAACAATGACGCTAACAAAGATATCATATACATTCCTCCTGATATTAATAGAATCGATACCTGGAACGATCTACTAATGAGCAGACTCAGACCTTTGAATTCTGGTACCATGTTTACACGCATTCTCCCGATAATAACACATTCCACACAAGATTTCCAGAATAAATTTTATTCTATATAGAATTTTTTTCAAAAAAATGTTATATTCATAACAGTATGCATAAATTAACACTCTACAAGGAGATTATCATATATGAAAAATCTGAAAAAAATCGCCATGCTTATTGACGCTGACAATACCCAGCTGTCCAAGCTGGAGGCGGTGATCCAGGAAATTTCCACCTATGGTCGCATCGTTGTCAAAAGAGCTTATGGAAACTGGCGAAAAGATTCACTGAAGAACTGGGAAAATGAACTGAAACGTCTTGCCATCAAAGCCCAACAGCAGTTTGACTATGTTTCTGGCAAAAATACCACAGACATGGCTCTGGTCATTGATACCCTGGATCTTCTTCACAGCGATATCTATGACGCTTTCGTGATCGTTGCAAGCGACAGTGATTACACCCCTCTTGCCATCAAACTTCACGAATCCGGTGTTTATGTTATGGGAGTTGGCGAGAAAAAAACTCCCGAGGCCTTCCGTAATGCCTGTGATGAATTCGTTTATCTGGAAAACCTCAACAAAGACACAGACAGCCATCCAGCCAGACCAGGCAACCGCAGTGCTTCCGGAAACCGCAGGGATTCTGATGGTGCAGATGACCGTCACAAAGGAGAAGATCTGAAAGAAATCCACAAACTTCTCCGTATTGCCTGGGACAAGTATCAGGATGACGACCGCTATGTAAATGTAAGCTCCGCAGGTCAGTATATCAAACGTGCCAAACCGGACTTTGATGCCCGTACCTACGGATATGTAAAGCTTCCGGATCTTATTGAAGCTTTTCCAAAAAGATATGCAATGAAACGTTACCCTGGTAAAGGTACTGTAACGATCATTGCATACAAATGTATTTAATCTATATTCTGTTTTCTTCTGTTGTTTTCAACAGACGGTACTTTCGGAAAATGGACCAGATAGTCCAGACCACACTGATCCCTGCTGCTATGGACAGTGCATACTGTACAGTCAGACTTCCATAATGAGAAAATCCGTCAGTATTGGCATTTACCACTGCATTCATTGTGTAATAAAGAGTACTTCCAGGAATCAGAGGCACCACAGCCGGTATTACAAAGAGGGTTGTTGGTGCTTTTTTCAGAAAAGCAAGAACTTCCGAATATACTGCTGCAAAGGCAGATGCAACAAATCCCGAAACAAAAATCTGTCCGGTAATCTCCATAGCCAGAAGGTAACATCCCCAGCAAAAAAGTCCTCCCAAAGATGCCGTAACCCAAAGAGATCTCCGCAGATGAAACAACATGGCAAATCCCAGAGAACCTACAAAAGCCATAATAAGCTGCA
>OLOJ01003296.1_pt1 | contig 11671 bp, 10 predicted proteins | sample 1672251 | NCBI WGS metagenome assembly OLOJ01 (sample SAMEA3136664, study PRJEB25190) | human gut metagenome | biome: human gut; feature: human-associated habitat; material: faeces | place: Austria | collected 2013 | reverse complement strand
CAAGTCTAAATGAACTCCTATAATAGTTTGTGTTTTTCTTATTTTCTGCTTTTAACCCCTTCTAAAATTGCATTGATTTCTCCCCCAAGCAGAATAATATACATACACGTATATAACCACAACATAACAAGAATGATTGTTGTAAAACTACCATACATATTAGTGAATCCTTTAAAAATATCCAAATAAACAGAAAAGATAAAGGACAGTACCATCCAGCCGCAAGCTGTAAAGAATGCGCCCGGCAATTGTTTCCGAAGAGTCGTCTTTCCTTCCGCACCACGATTTGGAAGATACTTGTACACCAGATCCCAGAAGAAAGTCAGAAGCGGAAGTGTGAAATAAATCCTCAAATGTATAATCTTATGAATTGCTTTGCTTATAAGCGGTGCATGTTCATAAACCACAACACTGATACTGTTACCGAATACGGAAAGCACCAATGAGAGCATGATTGCCACAAGGAACAAAAAAGTATACATACATGCTCTTGCGCGAAGGTAAAAATAATTTCTCGTCTCTGTGTTTTGATAAATGCAGTTCAATCCATATGTTACAGAAAGTACTCCTTTCCCCGCTGACCACAAAGCTACAAGGATTGTCAAAGGAATGATCGTACCGGAAGTCATATATACCTGATTCACAATACTTTCAATCATTGGGCTGACTGTGGATGGAAATACCGGAAGTACAGCCTCCATCACATCCGCTTTCGTCACTGGTGTAAATTGTACCATTGTTAAAAGCAACATAAAGATAGGAATCAATGAAAGCACAAAGAAATATGCCGCCTGTGCTGCGAAAGCTCCCGTGTGATGCGAACTCACGGTAGCTGCAATTCGCAATCCGCGCTCTTTTATCTTATTAAACTTCTCCATTTTCTTTAACTCCCCAGGTTAAATACTCAGAACGGCTTATGTTTCTTCTCAGCCGTCACGAAATTGTTACTTCATGGATAATACCATAACTATTCTCAATATTCAAGCAAAAAAGAAAGACAGCCGAATCTCTTCAGCTGTCCCTTAACTTTATCTTTTGTCTAATCCCCAAAATGCCGTTCCCTGTATTTTGAGTCCTAGCCACGGCTAGGTGGGCAACCTCATCCTGCTTTTCTGCCGTCCACTGCAAAAACGGAGGCCTGGCATATTACTCAGTCTTATCGGAATCCCTTTTTAAATAATGTAGGTTCAAAATATCAGGGTTCTCGCACATTTCAGGTTTTTCTTCTTTCTTAACCTATTGCTATTATACTCTATCCACATCATTTTTACAACTGTAAATATGTGGATTTTGCAATTCTGTCAGCAAAAAGAAACGGAACTGACATTTTTAATAATATCTGTTTCTGAGATTTCTTGTATAAACACCGAACCAGATCAATACAATAAGGAAAATAATCATTGCAACTGTATCTACTATTGTCATTGTATGAACATAACAGTGAATCACATCGATCACTCCATAGATCACAGATACCAGTCCAAAGACAAAAAGTGCCGGAGCTGTTTTTGCTATATAAGCCTCTTTGTCCTTACATTTTTTATAAGTATAATCTTTTCCCAGGAGAATTGATGCATTGATCTCGCCCTTTACTTTCATTATAACAAAGGAATACAATGCGTAAATTCCACAACATAGAACAAAAATACCTATAAATCCCCACATGCTGTTATCCATTTTTTACACCCCAAGAATATTTTTTACTGTCTCTTTCATCTGATCTGCATCACACTCTGTTGTATGACGAACCTCTGCATCACGGATTTCTTTGATCGCATTTGGAATCGGGAAGCCAGATACTTTTTCAAGCTCATCAATCAGTGCAAAGTCTTCCATCTCATCATACTTCGGATCAATTGCTGTCATAACGTTGCGTACGAACTTGTACGGACTTGCTGTGGAAGCAACCAGACATTTCTTCTCGTCCTTTGTATCTTTACGATACTGTGCACACACATGTGCTGCAACCGCTGTATGAGTATCCATCACATATCCTGTCTTCTGATATGTGTCATGGATCGTCTCTTTCACTTCTTCTTCTGTCGCAAATCCTCCGACAAAGTCTTTCAGACCTTCCTTCATCTCAGCTGTGATCTCATACACACCTTTTTCTTTCAGCTGTGTCATGAGCTCTACATCCTTCTGTGCATCCTGTCCTGCGATTGTGTAGATCAGACGCTCCAGATTGCTGGAGATCAGAATGTCCATGGACGGTGAAGATGTCAGGATGAACTCTCTGTTTCTGTCATAGACACCTGTCTGGAAGAAATCAAAGAGAACCTTGTTATCATTGGAAGCACAGATCAGTTTTGCGATCGGCACGCCCATCTGTTTTGCATAATATGCAGCAAGGATATTTCCAAAGTTTCCTGTCGGAACTGTAACATTGATCTCCTCGCCTTCCTGGATCTCTTCATTCTCAAGCAGCTTTGCATAAGCATATACATAATAAACAACCTGCGGTACAAGACGTCCGATATTGATGGAGTTTGCTGATGAGAACTGATATCCCTTCGCATCTAATTCTGCTGCCAGCTCTTTGTCTTCAAAGATTGCCTTCACACCGCTCTGTGCGTTATCAAAGTTACCATGGATTGCTACAACAGAAGTATTCTCTCCCTTCTGTGTCACCATCTGTAATTCCTGAACGTGGCTTACGCCTCCCTTTGGATAGAACACGATGATCTTTGTTCCCGGAACATCTGCAAAACCTGCAAGTGCAGCCTTACCTGTATCTCCGGAAGTTGCTGTCAGGATCACGATATCATTTTTCACCTGGTTCTTTCTTGCGGAAGTGATCATCAGATGCGGCAGGATAGAAAGTGCCATATCTTTAAATGCGATCGTTGCTCCGTGGAACAGTTCCAGATGATAAGTATCTCCCACCTTCACAAGTGGTGCGATCACTTCTGTATCAAACTTTGAATCATAAGCACTGTTGATGCAGTGTTTCAGTTCTTCTTCTGTAAAATCTGTAAAGAACTGTTTCATAACTGCATAAGCTGTCTCCTGATATGACATGTCTTTAAGTTCATCCATTGTTACATCCAGCTTCGGAACGGATACAGGAACAAACAGTCCTCCATCATCAGCCAGTCCCTTTAAGATGGCCTGTGAAGCTGTAACAGTCTTGTCTGAATTTCTGGTGCTTTTGTATAATAGATTCATCCTTACATCCCTCTTTTATCTTGATTTCTTACTTTTAGTTTCCAGTGAAAATCACTCTTGTCTGCAAGTATAACACAACTTTTCTTATACCACAAGAAAATATATTATTTTTGCTTTTTTAAGTTACCACTTTACTTTACTGTAGTTTTTTACTCTGTGGCCGGAAGATGATTGCCAAAACTCCGCATACTCCCATAAGAAGCGGATAATACAGATTCGGAATAATCTGAAGCGGTGTCAATCCAGTCAGTGTTGCTGCTGACAGAAGCTGTGCTCCGTATGGAATGATACCCTGGCCTACAGATGTAAACATATCCAGAAGTGAGGCTGATCTTCTCGGATCTACATCAAACTCTTCACTGATTTCTTTTGCGATTGGACCTGTCATAACAATGGCAACCGTATTATTTGCTGTACATGCATCAACAAAAAGGGCAAGAAGTGCGATTCCGAATTCTGCTCCTCTTCTTCCATTGATCTTGCTCTTGATCAGATTCAGAATGAACTGGATTCCACCATGCTCTTTCACAAGTGATACGATACATGCTACGATGATAGAAATAACTGTGATGTCATACATTGATGTCACACCATTTCCAACAACCTGGAACATTTCAGAAAGTGCAATATGTCCCATGCTTACACCTACGATCAGGGAGATCACAATTCCGCTGATCAAAACAACAAATACATTGATTCCGATAAGTGCTCCAAGAAGAACAACCATATACGGAAGAACTTCCCAAAGGCTGTAACTTAAGTTTTCCTCCAAATGGAAATTCATATTTCTTGTTACAAACCAGAAGATTAATACTGTAATAATCGCTGCCGGAAGAACGATGAAAAAGTTTGCCTTAAACTTGTCTTTCATTTCACATCCCTGTGTCTTAACTGCTGCAATTGTTGTATCAGAGATCATAGAAAGGTTATCTCCAAACATAGCTCCACACACAACTGCTCCGATGCAGATACTAAGTGCAAATCCTGTCTTTTCACTGATTCCAACTGCGATCGGTGCAAGTGCTGCAATCGTTCCCATGGAAGTTCCCATAGAAACCGAAATAAAACATCCGATCAGAAACAGACCTGCAACTGCAAAATGTGCCGGGATCAATGACAATCCTAAATTGACTGTACTGTCTACCCCACCTGCTGCAGTAACTGCACCTGAAAAACCTCCGGCGCAGAGAAAGATCAGGCTCATCGTAATGATGTTTTCCTCACCAACACCTTTGGCAATCACTTCAATCTTCTTGTTAAAACTCAATTCTTTATTCTGCAAAAATGCAACAAACAATGCGATCAAAAACGCAACGATCGCCGGCATCGCATAAAAATCTTTGAACACAATTCCCGCACCGAGAAAAATGATCAAAAACACTCCTATTGGAAGTAGTGCAATCGCTCTTCCTTTTTTCTCCTTCTCCATAAAATCCTCCTGCTCATACCATTTTTATTTTTATCCCCATTTTCTTTCATCGGACTGGCAGCTGCCTTCCCGACTTGTATACGTATAAAAGGCAGTGACTATTTTTGTACTGCCACTGCCTTTTCTATTTTCTTATTTTGCTGCAATATATCCTTTTGCTGTCAATGCCTCTGCACAGAGAACTGCTCCACCTGCTGCACCTCTTACTGTGTTATGGGACAGTCCGATAAACTTGTAATCGAACATTGTATCTTCTCTCAGACGTCCGATAGATACGCCCATTCCACGCTCGTAGTTCACATCCTCTGTTACCTGTGGACGGTTGTCCTCTTCAAGGTACTGGATAAACTGCTTCGGAGCACTCGGAAGTTCTGCTTCCTGTGGGAATCCCTTGAATGCTACAAGCTTCTCGATCAGCTGCTCTTTTGTAGGCTTCTTCTCGAAGTTGATGAATACTGCTGCTGTATGTCCGTTCAGAACCGGTACACGCACACACTGGCATGTGATCTTCGGAAGCTCTGCTTTCACGATCTGTCCGTTCTCTACTTTACCAAGTACACGAAGCGGCTCCTGCTCACTCTTCTCTTCTTCTCCACCAATGAATGGGATAATATTTCCAACCATTTCCGGCCAGTCTTTGAATGTCTTACCTGCTCCGGAGATTGCCTGGTATGTTGTAACAACCAGTTCTTTTGGTCCGAACTCTTTCCATGCTGCAAGGCAAGGTGCATAGCTCTGGATTGAGCAGTTTGGTTTTACTGCAATGAATCCGCGTGTTGTTCCAAGACGTTTCTTCTGATCTTTGATCACTTCAAAATGATCTGCATTGATCTCCGGTACTACCATCGGTACATCCGGTGTCCAGCGGTGTGCACTGTTGTTAGATACAACCGGTGTCTCTGTCTTCGCATATGCTTCTTCAATTGCTTTGATCTCGTCTTTAGACATATCCACTGCACTGAATACAAAATCAACTGTAGATGCTACATGCTCTACATCATTTACATTCAGGACTACCAGCTTCTTAACTGCTTCCGGCATCGGTGTATCCATTTTCCAACGGTCACCTACTGCTTCTTCATATGTCTTACCTGCGGAACGAGGGCTTGCTGCTACTGTTACAACTTCAAACCATGGATGATTCTCAAGCAGAGAGATAAATCTCTGTCCTACCATACCTGTTGCTCCAAGGATACCTACTTTTAATTTCTGCTCCATTGTTTTCTTCTCCCTTTTCTTCTTATTTTCTATTTTCTATCCAAACGTTCTCTTTCAATTCCCATTATATAATGAAAGAAAATATTCAGTTATTTTTGCTCGCTGTGATTATCCATTACTCTGTCACAAGATAAGCTTCTTCGATTGCGATCACTTTCTCCATTGCCGCTTTTCCCGGTGCACCGATCGTATTTCTCATCTCTACACAGGTCTTCATGCTGATCGCATCATAAATATCTTCTTCAAACACCGGTGAGATGGCTTTGAATTCTTCCATTGTCATATCATCCAGTGCTTTCTTATGCTCAATGCAGTACAGTACGAGTTGTCCCACGATTCCATGTGCATCACGGAACGGAACTCCATGATTCACCAGATAATCTGCTGCATCTGTCGCATTGGTAAATCCATGCTTCGCACTCTCTTCCATGCGTGCATCGTTAAACTTCATTGTCTTAAGCATTCCTGTAAAGAGCGCCAGACATCCTTTTGTTGTATCAATTGCGTCAAATACGAGTTCTTTGTCTTCCTGCATGTCTTTGTTATAAGCAAGCGGAATTCCCTTCATTGTTGTCAGAAGAGATGTCAATGCTCCATAAACTCTTCCTGTCTTACCACGGACAAGCTCTGCAATATCCGGATTCTTCTTCTGTGGCATGATACTGCTTCCTGTACTGTAAGCGTCATCAATATCCACAAACTGATATTCGTTGGAATTCCAGATGATCACTTCCTCTGAGAATCTGCTCAGATGCATCATCACAGTTGACATCGCTGACAAAAGCTCGATCAGATAATCTCTGTCAGATACAGAATCCATACTGTTCAGTGTCGGTCCTGCAAAACCCAGAAGCTCTGCCGTGTACTCTCTGTCAAGCGGATAAGTTGTTCCGGCAAGTGCTCCGGCTCCCAACGGACAGTAATTCATTCTCTTATAAATGTCTTTCATTCTGGATCTGTCACGCTTGAACATCTCGAAATAAGCTCCCATATGATGTGCAAGAGTGATCGGCTGTGCTTTCTGAAGATGTGTAAATCCCGGCATGTAAGTTTCGACATTCTCTTTCATCAGTTTCAGAAGAACTTCCAGAATCTCTTTCAAGAGTCCATCAAGCTCAATAATCTCATCTCTTGTATAAAGTCTCATATCCAGTGCAACCTGGTCGTTTCTGCTTCTTCCTGTATGCAGCTTCTTTCCTGCATCCCCGATCCGGTCGATCAGGTTTGCCTCAACAAAGCTGTGAATATCTTCATATTTATCTGTAATCTCAAGTGTTCCGTTTTCCACATCCTCACGGATCCCGTTCAGTCCGTCAATGATCTGCTTCTTCTCATCCTCAGTCAGAATTCCCTGCTTTGCAAGCATTGTCACATGTGCAATACTTCCGCGGATATCCTGCTCATAGAATCTCTTGTCGAAAGAGATGGATGCGTTAAAATTATAAACCAGCTGATCTGTCTCTTTTGTAAAACGACCGCCCCATAACTGTGCCATCTGTCTTTCCCCTTTTCTATTATATCGTATTTGCCCATTAGTTTATCACACTAAAGTGTCAAATGTCTACTACAAACTTGCAAAATATACCTGATTTCGACGAATTCTGTAGATTTTTTCTTATTTTCTGCTATTTTGATTGCTTCTTCCGTCATTTCACACACATTTTTCTGCCTGACGTGCTTTATAGGAGAACTCACATCCACAATAATCCTGACGGTAAAGACCATAGATTCCAGACAATTCGATGGATCTCTTATATCCATTCTTCTTCTTGAAATCAGAAAGCAGATACTGTACACCATATTCTTCACCGACACGTTGTCCGATCTCATTCAACTTCTGCGCATTCTTCATCGGACTTATACTAAGTGTTGTTGTAAAATAGTCGAATCCTCCGGCCACTGCAATTTCTGCGGATTCCTTCAGACGAAGTTCATAGCATCCCATGCATCTGGAACCGCCCTCTTTCACTTCTTCCAGTCCTTTTGCCATCTCATAGAACCGGTCGCGGTCATATTTACCGGCTAAAAATGATACCGGATACCGGAAATGCATCTCTTCAATCAATTTCTGTTGTTCCAGGATGCGCTTTGTGTATTCACTTTCCGGATAAATATTTGGATTATAATAGAAGACAGTGATTTTAAAATACTGTGATAAATACTCTAATACATAACTACTGCACGGTGCGCAGCAACTATGTAGTAAAAGAGTTGGTACTTTTTCTTCCTTTTCCAGTCTTGTCAGAAGCTTCTCCAGTTCTTTCTGATAGTTTATTTTCTGTAAGTTCATTTTCATCATTCTCCTGTATCTTTGTTCCAGATCAATCATTCCTTTTTTCTAAAACGCCTGACATGTTCATTGATTCACTCTCAGGATTATTTTTACATATCATAACATTAACTACTACTGAAATGGAGTCTTCAATGAATTCTCTTCTGGAACTTCATAACATATATTATTCTTATCACACATTGGACGCAGAAACAAGGGCTTTATCTGATCTTTCCTTTTCCGTGCAACCTGGAACCTTCACAGCAGTTGTCGGTCCTTCCGGATGTGGCAAATCTACACTTCTCTCCCTGATCTGTGGATTGATGAAGCCAGATGCAGGAGAAATCCTGTTAAATGGTATCCCTCTCAAGGAAAATTCCCCCCTGATTGGCTATATGCTCCAACACGATCATTTACTGGACTGGCGCAGTATTTACCGGAATGTCACCCTCGGTCCGGAAATCTGCGGCACACTGAATACTGCAACCAAAAAACGTGCGTATGAGCTTCTCGAACAATATGGTTTAAAACAATTTGCTTCTGCACGTCCCTCCCAGCTTTCCGGAGGAATGCGCCAGCGTGCCGCCCTGATTCGGACTCTGCTGCCTGATCCGCAACTCTTACTGCTTGATGAGCCCTTTTCCGCTCTGGATTATCAGACCAGGCTGACCGTCAGCGACGACATCGGTCAGATTATCCGACAGAGTGGAAAGACCGCACTTCTTGTTACTCATGATCTATCGGAAGCAATCAGCCTTTCCGACCGGGTCATTGTCCTCACCAACCGTCCTGCCAAAGTCCGTTGCGAAATTCCGATTTTCTTTAAATTAGAACAAGACACACCTTTAAATCGGCGGAATGCACCTGAATTCAAACACTACTTTAATCAAATCTGGAAGGAGCTAAACCATGACAACTGAGCATCTTCGTTTTCTCAAAAAAATCCGCAGACGCCGACGGATGGTCGTCTTTCTGCGGATTCTGATTCTTTTCTTATTCCTGTTACAATGGGAAATCTGTGCCGATACCGGAGTTGTTGATTCCTTTATCTTCAGCAGCCCTTCCCGTATCATAACCTGTTTTCTGAAAATGACAGAGGATGGTTCTGTCTTTCACCATATTGGAATCACCCTGTATGAGACACTTGTCAGCTTTCTTCTGGTCACACTTACCAGCATTCTGATTGCAATCCTCCTCTGGTGTTTCCATGGACTCTCCGAAATTCTTGACCCTTACATGGTTGTCCTAAATAGCCTGCCAAAATCTGCCTTGGCGCCCTTACTTATTGTCTGGCTGGGTGCCAATACCACAACCATTGTTGTTGCCGGAATGTCCGTTGCAATTTTCGGAAGTATCCTGAACCTCTACACCAGTTTTTCTACGATCGACCAGGAAAAAATTCGTCTGATCTACACACTACATGGAAAACGCAGGCATGCGCTGACCAAGGTGGTTCTTCCTGGTTCCATTCCGGCAATCATCAGTAATATGAAAGTCAATATTGGACTTTGTCTTGTCGGAGTTATCATCGGTGAATTTCTAGCCGCAAGAAGCGGACTTGGATACCTGATCATCTATTCCAGCCAGGTATTTAAACTTGACTGGCTTCTGATGAGTATCTGCATTCTATGTATCATTGCAGTGCTGTTGTATGCGATAATCGGTCTGATAGAAAAGTGGTATCTGAAAAAGACGGGGTGACAGTATTGATCTGTCATCCCTACTTATTTATTTTTTAGAAACATTCTCCCTGAAAATGCTATGTGCGCTCTCTCATAAAACTCGCACTCAATCGGGCAGATTGGGCGATACAATGGATCTGCTACAACGATCTGAGCGTTTTTCAGGGCGTTTTCCATCTCTTCTTCACCGCATACTTTTAAATCCTGACTTCCAATCAGTCCATCCGTTTCCTCTAATGGACAGAGTATCCTTGTTTTATAATGGTGTCTTCTTTCGATAATTGCAGCAAGAGATCCAATTGTAACCGGTTCTCCGATCAACGTAATTATTTTTTCAGAGTTACCAGTTCCCTGTAAATTCTCTCTTCTCCGATCTTCTATAGCGGGAATCTGGATGCGTTTTTCCAAAGCTTCACTGATTCTCTCTGCATATTCTTTATAAGGTGTTCCAATCACATAAGGCGTTCCATATTTTTCTTTCAGCATCTTCGCTGCCCTAAGCCCGACAGAGGATATCACAAGATTCATCTCCGCTTTTCCTGCCTGTGCCAGATCTTCCAAAGAATCTCCCATCGCCCATGTGGAAATCGTCTTCCACCCATACTGCTCAAGATTCTTTTTTAGTTCTTCTACTTTTGAAATCGGGCCAAAATCGAGAGGTGTTGCTCCAAGCAGATTTACTGTACGTTCTGAACCATTTCTGTCTTCCATTTGCTCCGAAACAAATCTTCTCGCAATTTCCTCCAGTGCCTTTCCTGCACCATACACATAATCATGCATTCCATTCGTTGGCACTGCGAAGGCCGGAATCCCCGTCTCTGTCTCAAGCACTTTCGCCAAAGCCGGAAAATCTGTTCCATTCATAAATGGAATCGGTGAACTTACAAGAGCAATAAATTTCGGATGTAATTCACCTGCCGCCTCTTTGATATCAGATAAGAATTTTTCATCATTCCCCATCACTGCATCAATCTCTGTTAATCCGGAAATAAAGATCAGACTGTCCTGATTGTACCACCTGATTTCATCATGCGTGTTATAAGTGGAATTACAACCGGAAGGATCATGTATAACGACCATCCCTCCTAATTCATATAGTGCAGAACAGACTCCGGATACATCTGAGGTATAAATCGGTATAATTCGATATGCCTGTCTCATATACAGCTTGTACACCCCCATCCTTTTTTTACAATAAGCGTTTTTGGATCTTTTTCTTCTAAAAATGCTTCTTCCATTAGTTCGGCAGTCCTGCGGATTCCGTCAAACCCCTGTAATCCTGCTCCCTGAACAAGATTTACAAAATATCGGCTTCCTGTAAACCATGCTGCCTTCTGGCCGATTGCCAGAATCTTATCCGTTGCATGCTCCTCATGTAGCAGACGCATTTTCGCATGGACTGTTGAACGAAGTTCCAACTCCGGTTTCTTCTCTTTCAGCCACGCAAAAGCTTCTTTTTCTTCTGGACTTATACTGTCCAGATACACCGTCTCTACGTTGAACCCATGTGTCAGTAACAGTTTCGCCAATCCAAGCGGACGCGGATGGAAAGTATAATCAATCGTAATTGGAGCATTTCCAATAATTTGTTTTGCATGATTTAACGCTTCTTCGCAAAGTGCGATTTTCTTTTCCATCCATTCACTTAGAATCTGCTTTCCTTCCACGCCCAAAGAATTCCACAGAGTCTCTTCTTCGCTTCTGATTTCTTCATAATCAAAACTAAGTGGCAGATAAAGAAATGCTCTTCTTAATCTTTCTGCCAGTGTTTCAATCCCGTACTTTCCAGATGGATAACAACAGAGAAATGTTCCCGCATTTCCCAATTCTTCGTACTCTTCCCATGTGCTGCAATCTTGCAATTCTCTGACTTTATATCCTGCTATAGCTAGCAATTCCTTT
>OLOJ01003293.1_pt1 | contig 11676 bp, 7 predicted proteins | sample 1672251 | NCBI WGS metagenome assembly OLOJ01 (sample SAMEA3136664, study PRJEB25190) | human gut metagenome | biome: human gut; feature: human-associated habitat; material: faeces | place: Austria | collected 2013 | reverse complement strand
ACCGTCCATCTGCATTTTTAATAAGTCTGACTCACAGGAGGTACTCGCTTCCTGGCTGTTCACACAATATCTTCTGACCAATGACGTATAGATCGCCTACTCCGAAACCGAAGGCTATATCCCGGTCACAAAAAAGGCACAGGAAGCTGCCGCCTATCAGGATTACCTCTCACGATGTGGCGAAGATACCTCGACCCATTACGAAGTAAAGATCAAAGCTGCCAGGCTTCTTCTGTCTCACATTGATGACACCTTCGTTACACCAGTATTCAACGGCTCCGCCTCTTTGCGCGATGCTGCCGGTCAGCTCATTGAGACCGTCTCCAAATCCGTCCGTAGAAAAAAAGAGGTCAATGACGATTTCATTCAGTCCATGTACCGCGACGTCACCTCGCTCTACCATCTGGATCAGATCTGCCAGATGTTTCGGTGTGAACTGTACTTTTTCCGCTTCCAGGCCTTTATCTTTGGTCAGCCTTAAGACTTCTCCCATAAACCAGTTGGCTGCTTTTTTCGGACTTCCACAGAGAGCTGCTACTTCTTCAAACAGTTCGGAAAGATGTCTGGACTCTGTCAGGATACCAGCATCATAAGCAGGAAGTTCATAATCTTTCTGATAACGAAGCTGTTTTTCTTCTCTCAGTTCCGGCTGGTTCTGACGAAGATCCTCAATCCACTCGTCTGAAATATGAATCGGAGGCAGATCCGGATCCGGGAAGTAACGGTAATCCTTGGCATCTTCTTTGGAACGCATTGCATGAGAAGATTCTTTGTTGTCATCCCAGCGGCGTGTTTCCTGAACCACTGCTCTTCCCTCTTCGATCAGTTCAATCTGACGCTCTCTTTCTCCCTCAATAGCTCTGGCAATAGCCTTAAAGGAGTTCAGGTTCTTCATCTCTGTTCTTGTTCCGAAGGTCTCACTTCCCACCTCACGGACGGAAAGATTGACATCGGCACGCATGGAGCCCTCCTGGAGCTTACAGTCAGAAACTCCAAGATACTGCATGGTGCAGCGGAGCTTTTCCAGATATGCGATAACCTCCTCGGAGCTTCTCATATCCGGCTCGGATACGATCTCGATCAGTGGTACCCCGCTTCGGTTGTAGTCAACCAGGGAGCAGTCTTCCCACTCATCATGGATCAGCTTACCGGCATCCTCCTCCATATGCATCTCATGGATACGTACAGTCTTTTTGCCTGCGGAAGTCTCGATCTCAACAGCTCCGTCATAGCAGATTGGCAGATACAGCTGAGAGATCTGATAGTTCTGGGGGTTATCCGGGTAAAAATAGTTCTTACGGTCAAACTTACAGTACTGATGGATATGACAGTTTGCCGCAAGACCTGCCTTGATGGCAAACTCTACCACTTTTTTGTTGAGGACCGGAAGAGAGCCCGGCATACCGGTGCAGACCGGGCAGGTATGTGTATTTGGTGCGCCTCCGAATTCTGTGGAGCATCCGCAGAAGATCTTTGTTTTTGTGGCAAGCTCCACATGCACCTCAAGTCCTATGACTGTCTCATACTGTTTCATGCCTTTTCTCCCCCTTCCATTGCTGTTCCGAAATCACCGCGTTTTTTCTCATAGGCGTGTGCTGCGCGGAACAGGTTGTTTTCTTTGAAGCAGTCGCCGATCATCTGGATCCCGATTGGAAGTCCTGCTGCGTCTTTTCCGCATGGAACTGTGATTCCGGGAAGTCCGCACAGGTTTACTGCTACCGTATAAATATCGCCAAGATACATGGCAAGAGGATCTTTCAGACTCTCTCCCAGCTTCGGCGCCGTAAAGGGTGATGCCGGGGCAAGAAGAACGTCATATTTGGAAAAGGCCTGATCAAATTCCTTTTTGATAAGGGCTTTTGTGCGAAGTGCTTTCAGATAGTAAGCATCGTAGTAACCGGAGCTTAACACAAAGGAGCCAAGCATGATACGGCGTTTTACTTCCTCGCCGAAACCTTCAGTCCTTGTCTTCTTGTACATATCATGAAGTCCCTCGTACTCTTTTGCACGGAAGCCGTACTTCACACCGTCAAAGCGCTCCAGATTGGAGCTGGCCTCTGCGCTGGCAATGATGTAGTAGGCAGGGATCATATATTCTGTTGTCTTCATGGAGAAAAATTCTACCACTGCGCCCATCTCGGTAAGGCTCTTCAGCGTATTCATAAAGGCCTCTTTTACCTCCGGGTTCAGTCCCTCTGAGAGATATTCCTTCGGCACGCCGAATTTCATTCCCACGATCTTATCTGTCATAGAAGCGGAGAAGTCAAGATTCTCTCTCTTCATGGAGGTGCTGTCCTTGGCATCGTGTCCGGCAATGATCTCAAGGAGTGCCGCACAGTCTGCAACATCTTTTCCAACCGGTCCGATCTGGTCCAGAGAGGATGCGTAGGCAACCAGTCCGTAACGGGATACTGTACCATAGGTCGGTTTGATTCCGGTAACACCGCAGTAGGAACTTGGCTGACGGATGGAACCGCCAGTATCGGAGCCAAGTGCCAGGTAAGTTTCCCCTGCTGCCACTGCCGCACAGGAACCGCCGGAGGAGCCGCCCGGAACATGCTCCAGATCCCACGGGTTTCTGGTGACGCCGTAAGCGGATGTCTCTGTGGTACTTCCCATGGCGAACTCATCCATGTTTGTCTTTCCGATGATCACAAGACCTGCCTGTTCCAGACGGTCAATAACCTCGGCATTGTACTGCGGCACAAAATTCTCAAGGATCTTTGATGCACAGGTAGTTGTTTTTCCCTTAATGCAGATATTATCCTTAATTGCAATAGGTACACCGGCAAGAGGTCCTGTATAGGTTCCATCCTCAATGCCCTTCTGTACCTCTTTTGCTCTTGCATAGGCTTCTTTTTTGTAAGTATCAAGATAAGCGTGGACCTTGTCCTCTTTTGCTTCGATCTGATCAAATACGTATTTCACACCGTCCAGGACGCTTATCTGATGCTGCTTGATCTTTTCCGCAAGCTGTAATGCGGTTAATTTTCCCAAATCCATGTCCTGTCTCCTGTCTTATCCAATTGTTTTCGGAACCTGATACTGGTTTTCTTTCTGCTTCGGTGCATTGGCAAGCATTGCCTCATGATTATCTCCGTTTGTCACAACATCCTCACGGAATACATTTTCGTCCTCAAAAATATGGGACATGGGCTCTACGGAAGAAGTATCAAGCTCATCCAGCTTGTCTACATAGTCCAGCATCTTCTGCATGTCCTCTTTTGCTTTTTCCTTTTCATCCTCTGTCAGAGAAAGCTTTGCAAGGATGCAGACATTTTCCATTGTTTCATCATCGATTATCTTTGCCATCTTTTTTCTCCTTATTACGGCTCAAGTCTGTTCATATCACGTGGGAACAGACAGGTCTCACGAACGTTTTCTTCTCCGAGGATCTGCATGGTAAGACGTTCCAGTCCGATTCCAAGTCCTCCGTGAGGCGGCATTCCATGCTTGAAGGTATCCAGGTACTGCTCCATACCCTCTTCATCCATACCACGGGCTGCGATCTTATCCTTCAGCATCTGATAATCATGGATACGCTGTCCGCCTGTAGTTACCTCAAGTCCCTTGAACAGAAGGTCAAAGCTTAATGTAAATTTCTCATCTGACGGATCATCCATTGCGTAGAACGGACGCTTCTTAGACGGATAATGTGTGACAAAAACAAAATCAGCATCATATTCTTCTTTGAAATATCTTCCAATCAGCGCTTCTTCCTCCGGCTCCAGATCATATGGGTTGCGGATCTTACGATTATATTTTTCAGCTACCAGCTCTTTGGCCTTGTCAAAACGTACTGCCGGGATCTTGTCCACCTTCGGAAGCTCCACCTTCAGAATGGAAAGCTCATGAGCGTAGTCTTTCTTAAGAAGTTCTACCGCATACTGGAGAAATCCGGTTTCCATCTCCATGATATCCTCAAATCCGTTGATATAGCCCATCTCAAAATCAAGGCTTGTATATTCATTCAGATGACGTTTTGTGTTATGCTTCTCTGCACGGAATACAGGGCCGGTCTCAAATACACGGTCAAATACACCTACCATCATCTGTTTATAAAACTGCGGGCTCTGTGCCAGAACTGCCGGTTTATGGAAATAACTCAGCTTGAACAGGTTTGCACCACCCTCTGCACCTCTGGCTCCGATCTTCGGTGTGTGGATCTCGGTGAACCCCTTCTCATAGAGGTAATCACGAAATGCCCGCACCAGAGCCTCCTGGATCTTGAATTTTGCACGCTCCTGCACATTACGCAGGGCGATAGGACGATAATTCAGCTTTGCCTCCAGGGAAGTGTTCAGCTTCCATTTGTCGATGGCCAGCGGAAGAGGCTCTGCAGGTGAGGAAAGGATCTCCACATGGCTGATGCGGAGTTCTCTTCCGTGAGGCGCTCTTTCTTCCTCATGAAGAGTTCCTGTGATGCGCACACACATTGCCTCCTTCAGATCATGAATGGAAACATTTGTCTTGTCGTTTTCATATACGGTCTGAAAAAGCCCTTCTTTTTTTCGAAGTATCACAAATGCCACATCACCCATATTACGGATGCTGTGTATTGCACCTTCCACTGTCGCTTCCTGGTCTTTCATGCTCTCGGAAAGAAGCACATCCCAGGCACATTCTCTAGTCTTACAGATTCCATCCATAAATTCCATTCCCTCATCCTCCAATTCAAAGTAGTTTCACCGAATCAGGAAATCCCCTGCGGAATTTTTCCCGATTCGGTGTGATATCAGGCATTCAGAGCAGATCATTTCTGTCCGCCCTGTTGTTTTTTTACACAGAATCATATAAAAGCATCAGAACCATCTGGGCTGTCTCCACCATATTGGTCCCGGAATCCATACTGCATTTCTGGATATAGCGGTATGCGTCATCCTCGCTCAGGTGATTTCTTTCCATTAAAAGCATCTTTGCATTTGAAATATAATTCTGTTCTTTCCATGAACGCTGCTTCGGCTTTTTCTTATCTTTTTTCCAGCGCCTTTCGATCTGGGAAAGCATCATGCTTACCGTATTTACCAGATCTCCGACTTTCAGAGGCATTCCCACGCATAAAATGGATGTTGGCGCCTCACTGATCACTCCCCGGGAAGCCATAAGCAGCATTTCAAAATAATCCGGCATATAGTCCAGAAGATCACGGTAGTACATATCCTGAAGATGATAACCGCAAAGCAGAACGCCGCCATCAAGCTCCGAGATACTGGCAAGGGCATTGGCACCTGAATTGCATACTGCCGCCACCGTGAATCCATATCGGTTAAGGACTGTGCGGATCTTTTTTGCATCTTCTATTTTCGGTAATGCAATCACGATACTCGTGTTCATAAGCCGCCACTCTCTTTCGTCCCATTATGCCTCGTTCATCAGATCCGATACAGATACTCCTCGATCTCCCAGTCGGAAATCTCCTGAGAATAACGCAGCCACTCTTTTCTCTTGGCCTGCGCATACTGTTTGCAGAAAGCTTCTCCAAGGATTTCCTTCATCCAGCTGCTGTCCTCAAACAGTGTGATCGCTTCCCGCAGGTTCTCCGGTAAATTCTCGATACCCTGTTCCTTCTGATCCGACTCGGAAAGAGAACGATCAGAAGCTTTTGTAGGATAGATCTTCTTCTGGATTCCATCCAGGCCCGCTGCCAGGCATACCGCAAAAACAAGGTATGGGTTGGATGCAGCATCCGGGCTTCGAAGCTCAATCCTGGTATCAGCACCATTAATTCTCGGGATTCTTACAAGTGAATTCTGGTTATTTCTCGTCCAGGTCAGTTCTGTCGGTGCATCAAATCCAGGCACAAGACGTTTGTAGGAATTTACAAGCGGATTTGTGACAAGAGCCATTTCCCGGCTATGTGCCAGAAGACCTCCGATAAAGAAACATGCTTCTTCACTGAGTTTGGACGGATCATCCGGATCCACGAAAATATTTTTTCCATTTTTAAACAGCGAAAAATGGATATGCATGGCTGAACCGTTTACTTCCCGTCTTGGCTTCGGCATAAATGTCGCATGAAGTCCATGACGTTTGGCTATAGTTCTTACTGCCATCTTAAAGGTTATAACTTCGTCTGCCATCTCACGTGCTTCCCCGTAATGAAGGGCGATCTCATGCTGTGCAGGTGCTGTCTCATGATGAGAGGATTCCACCTCAAATCCCATATCCTCAAGAGTCAGTACCATGTCACGTCTTGCATTTTCGCCTAAGTCCACCGGACTTACATCCAGATATCCGGCCTTTTCGTGAGAAACCGTTGTAGGCATTCCGTTATCATCAATATGAAACAGGAAAAACTCGCATTCCGGGTCAACATAACAGGTATACCCTGCCTCCTCTGCTGCCTGCGCTGTTTTTTTCAGAATATATCTGGAGCTCATCTCATGCTCTGATCCGTCTGCACGGCGCATATCACAGATCAGTCTTGCAACCTTTCCCTGCTGAGGACGCCATGGAAGAATTGAAAAAGTATTATAATCCGGATACAGGATCAGATCCGGCTCCTTTTCTCCCACAATGCCCGCAATATGAGAGCCATATACAACGCACTGGTTATCCAGGGCTCTTGGAAGCTCTCTTGCTGTGATCGCAATATTTTTCAGAGTTCCAAACATATCTGTAAACTGGAGGCGGATGAACTCTACGTCTTCCTCCTCTGCCATTGCAAGAATCTCTTCTCTGGTATAATTCCCCATAGTATTCTCTCCTTTATTTCCTCATCACACAAAATAATTACCCTCAAAATCAGAAAAAGGGTGCACTTCAGAGAGCTTCCGCTCCTGAAGAACACCCTTGTTCATGGACGTAATTATAGCAATCGGTCAATTCTTTGTCAACCATTTTTTAAAAGGGGCAAAAGTTCAAAAGCTTTATCGCGGAAACACGAACAGTTTTTTTGACCTTTTGCCCCTGGTATCTGTTATTTTACTGTAAATAGGAATAGCTCATTAGTGATTCGTCAACTGCCTTCGCAGCCTCACGTCCCTCATGAATTGCCCACACTACAAGAGACTGACCACGGTGCATATCACCTGCTGTGAATACACGGTCTACGCTTGTTGCATACTGCTCAGGTTTCGTCTCCACGTTGGTTCTTGGTGTAAGAGCTACACGGAAAGCATCTGTCACATATTTCTCGCTGCCAAGGAAGCCGGCTGCAATAAGGACCACATCTGCAGGAATCACTTCCTCACTGCCCTCGACCGGCACCATATTGAATCTTCCGGTCTTTTCATCCTTTACGCTTTTCAGTTTTACGATCTTGGCCTTGCAGACATTTCCTTTTTTGTCCTTGATAAACTCGGTAACGGTTGTCTGATAGATCCGAGGATCATGGCCGAATACTGCAATAGCCTCTTCCTGGCCGTAATCGGTTTTCAGGACCTTCGGCCACTCCGGCCATGGATTGGAAGGAGTTCTTGCTGCAGGAGGCTGCGGCATCATCTCAAGCTGTGTTACAGATTTCGCTCCCAGACGGATGGATGTTCCCACACAGTCATTACCGGTATCACCACCGCCGATGACCAGAACATTTTTGCCCTTTGCAAGCTCATATGGAAATTTTGCAAAATCTGTATCCAGAAGACTTTTTGTTACCTGCTTCAGGAAATCCACTGCAAAGTAAATTCCTTTGGCATCTCTTCCCGGAACCTTGATATCTCTCGGATGAGAAGCTCCACAGCAGAGAAGGACACGGTCATAATCCTTCAGAAGCTGTTCTGCCGTGATGTCAACACCAACATTGATATTGGTAACAAATTTCACGCCTTCCTCTTCCATCAGCTTCAGTCTGCGGTCAATGACCTTTTTCTCCAGCTTCATGTTCGGAATGCCGTAGCGGAGAAGTCCTCCGATACGGTCGTTTCTCTCAAATACGGTTACGCTGTGGCCACGGCGGTTCAGCTGCTGTGCTGCTGCCAGTCCGGAAGGACCACTTCCGATGACTGCGATCGTCTTTCCTGTGCGGACAGGCGGGATCTGCGGTTTTACCCATCCTTCTGCATAGGCTGTCTCAATGATCGCTTTCTCATTCTCCTTTGTGCTGACCGGATCTCCGTTCAGGTTACAGGTACATGCAGCTTCGCAAAGTGCTGGACACACTCTGGATGTAAACTCCGGAAAGCTGTGTGTCTTGTTTAAACGAAGGAATGCCTGCTTCCAGTTTCCTGTGTACACAAGATCATTTGTCTCAGGAACCAGATTGTGCAGCGGGCAGCCGGAAGCCATTCCGCCGATCATCATACCTGACTGGCAGAAGGGGACGCCGCAGGCCATGCAGCGTGCTCCCTGAAGTTTCTGTTTTTCTTTATTTAATGGAATACGAAATTCGTTGAAATTCTGAATACGTTCCTTTGGCGGCAGAACCTTTGCCGTTTCTCTTTCATAATCTAAAAATCCAGTTGGCTTTCCCATTTCCTCATCCTCCTTAATGTTTCACGCCGATGCTCTCATAGAACGCTTCCATCTGTGCCTGCTGGCTGGTCAGACCTTTTTCTTCCAGCTTTGCACTTAATGTGATCATTCTCTTGTACTCATCCGGAATGAGTTTTTTGAAGTGAGGCAGATAGGAATCAAAATCAGCCAGCACCTTCTTACCGATCTCGGAGCCTGTTGCTTCCACATGAGCCTCGATAAGATCACGAAGCTCTTTTTTATCATATTTATTATCCACTTTTTCAATGGAGATCATTGCTTTATTGAGGTTCTTGTAAAGAACGTTATCCACATCAAGAACATAAGCGATACCGCCGCTCATACCTGCTGCAAAGTTCTTTCCTGTTTTTCCAAGAACTACCACACGACCGCCTGTCATGTACTCGCAGCCATGCTCGCCAACACCCTCAACAACTGCAACCGCACCGGAGTTACGTACTGCAAAACGCTCACCGGCAACGCCGTTGATAAATGCAGTTCCGCTGGTCGCACCATAGAGTGCCACGTTTCCGACGATGATGTTCTCTTCAGCCTTGTATCCGGCCTTCTCCGGAACCTTAACGATCAGCTTTCCACCGGAAAGGCCTTTTCCGAAGTAGTCGTTGCTGTCACCGGTCAGTTTCAATGTCAGTCCTTTCGGAATAAAGGCACCGAAGCTCTGTCCGCCTGCACCTGTACAGTTTACAGTTACCGTATCCTCCGGAAGTCCATCCTTATGATTTCTTGTGATCTCAGATCCGAGGATGGTACCAAATGCACGGTCTGTATTGGTAACATTTACATCAACAGAAACTTTCTCACCCTTCTGGATCGCCGGTGCACATTTCTTGACCAGAACTTTTTCATCCAGAGTTTTCTCAAGATTGAAATTGTATACAGCCTTCGGATCAAAGGTTACTTTGCCCTTTCCTGCATATGGGTTATTCAAGATGGCACTTAAGTCAACCTTACCCTTATGCGGCTCCTGCACACTGTCAGAAACTGTAAGAAGGTCTGTACGACCTACCATCTCATCGATGGTGGCAACACCAAGGCGTGCCATGTACTCTCTCAGCTCCTGTGCAATAAAGCGCATGAAGTTCTCCACATACTCCGGTTTTCCGCGGAATCTCTTACGCAGCTCCGGGTTCTGTGTAGCCACACCTACCGGGCAGGTATCCAGATTGCAGACTCTCATCATCACGCAGCCCATCGTTACAAGTGGCGCTGTTGCAAAACCGAATTCCTCTGCACCGAGAAGTGCTGCAATGGCAACGTCACGGCCGCTCATCAGCTTACCGTCTGTCTCGATACGTACACGGTTACGAAGTCCGTTCATGATCAGTGTCTGATGTGTCTCTGCAAGTCCAAGCTCCCATGGCAGACCTGCGTTATGGATAGAACTGCTTGGTGCTGCACCTGTACCACCATCATATCCGGAAATCAGTACAACCTGTGCTCCCGCCTTGGCAACACCTGCTGCGACAGTTCCAACACCTGCTTCTGATACCAGTTTTACGGAAATTCTGGCATAACGGTTTGCATTCTTCAAGTCAAAGATCAGCTGTTCCAGATCCTCGATGGAATAAATATCATGGTGTGGTGGCGGAGAAATCAGTGATACACCCGGAGTAGAAAGTCTGGTCTTTGCGATCCAAGGGTATACTTTCTTTCCTGGCAGATGTCCGCCTTCACCCGGTTTTGCACCCTGTGCCATCTTAATCTGAATTTCCTGTGCACTTGTCAGATATCTGCTTGTTACACCAAAACGACCAGAAGCAACCTGTTTGATTGCGGAACAACGGTTCTTTCCATCTTTTCCAATGGTCAGACGATCCTTGTCCTCGCCACCTTCACCTGTGTTTGATTTACCATGAAGATGGTTCATTGCAATCGCAAGTGTCTCATGTGCTTCTTTGGAGATAGAACCGTATGACATCGCACCTGTCTTAAAACGGGTCACGATGGAATCTACACTCTCTACTTCCTCTAATTTTACGCCCTTCTTCGGATAGTTGAAATCCATTAATCCACGAAGGTTTGTATGTTTCTGTTCTTCGTCCACAAGCTCTGTATACTGTTTGAACAGGTTATAATCGCCTCTCTGGGTAGACTGCTGCAGAAGATGGATCGTAGCCGGATTGTACAGATGTGCATCCGCACCACTTCTCATCTTGTGACGTCCCTTACTGTCGAGTGTCACATCGGTCTCAAGTCCTAATGGATCATAAGCCGCAGAATGTAATGTATTTACATCATCTTCAATATCTTTCATGGTAATACCACCGATACGGCTTACCGTATTGGTAAAGTATTTATCAATTACTTCCTTATCAATACCAATGGCCTCGAAAATCTTAGAGCCCTGATATGACTGAATGGTAGAAATACCCATCTTTGCTGCAATTTTTACAATGCCGGTAAGAATTGCATGGTTATAATCATTGATGGCTGCGTAATAATCCTTATCAAGCATATGCTCATCTACCAACTGCTTTACGGTATCCTGTGCCAGATACGGGTTGATTGCACTTGCACCAAATCCAAGTAAAGTTGCAAAGTGATGTACCTCTCGTGGCTCACCGGACTCCAGAATCACAGAAAGTGATGTACGTTTCTTTGTCTTAACCAGATACTGCTGTAATGCAGATACTGCAAGCAGTGATGGGATAGCAACATGGTTGTCATCCACTTCACGGTCGGAAAGGATCAGGATATTGGCACCATCTCTGTATGCACGGTCAGCCTCAATGAAGAGTCTGTCTACAGCCTTTTCCAGACTTGTGTTCTTATAATATACGATTGAAATCGTAGCTACCTTAAATCCCTCTACCTTCATATCACGAATCTTCATGAGATCGGTATTGGTAAGGATTGGATTGTTAATACGGAGAACTTTACAGTTCTGTGGTTTTTCCTCCAGAAGGTTTCCACCAGCTCCGATATATACCGTTGTGGAAGTAACCACTTCCTCACGAATTGAATCAATTGGAGGATTGGTTACCTGTGCGAACAACTGCTTAAAGTAGTTAAACAATGGCTCACGGTTACCGGAAAGTGCTGCCAGTGGTGTATCGGTACCCATCGCTGCGGTTCCCTCGATACCGTTCTTTGCCATCGGAAGAATAGAATCTTTCAGAGACTCATAAGTATAACCAAATGCCCTCTGCATTCTCTGGCGTTCTTCCTTTGTATATTCCGGTACACGCTCATTTGGAATCTTTAAGTCTTTTAATTCCAACAGATTACTATCTAACCATTCAC
>OLOJ01003289.1_pt1 | contig 11693 bp, 7 predicted proteins | sample 1672251 | NCBI WGS metagenome assembly OLOJ01 (sample SAMEA3136664, study PRJEB25190) | human gut metagenome | biome: human gut; feature: human-associated habitat; material: faeces | place: Austria | collected 2013 | reverse complement strand
CCCGTAAGAACGAGATGATGAACAACTTCCTTCTTCCGGGACTTCAGGATCTGTGTGTATCCAGAACATCCTTCAAGTGGGGAATTCCGGTAGATTTCGATCCAAAGCACGTTGTATATGTATGGCTTGATGCTCTTACAAACTATATCACAGGAATCGGATATGATGCAGACGGAAACAGTACAGAGCAGTTCAACAAGCTGTGGCCGGCAGACCTTCATCTGATCGGAAAAGATATCATCCGTTTCCATACAATTTACTGGCCAATCTTCCTTATGGCACTTGATCTTCCACTTCCGAAACAGGTGTTCGGACATCCGTGGCTGCTTCAGGGAGACGGTAAGATGAGTAAGTCTAAAGGAAATGTTCTCTATGCAGATGAACTCGTTGATTTCTTTGGTGTAGATGCAGTTCGCTACTTCGTACTTCATGAGATGCCATTCGAGAATGACGGTGTTATTTCCTGGGAGCTGATGGTAGAGCGTCTGAACTCTGATCTTGCAAATACACTTGGAAACCTTGTAAACAGAACTGTTTCTATGACAAACAAATACTTCGGCGGAACAGTAGAAGATAAGGGTGTTGTAGAAGATGTAGATGCAGAACTGAAAGCAGTTGTAGAGAATGCTTCTAAAGCAGTTGATGCTAAGATGGCAGACCTCCGCGTTGCCGATGCGATTACAGAAATCTTCAATCTGTTCAAACGCTGCAATAAATATATTGATGAGACAACTCCTTGGGTACTCGGAAAAGATGAATCCAAGAAGGATCGCCTTTCTACAGTACTTTGGAATCTGATCCAGAGCATTTCTGAAGGTGCAAGACTTCTTGAATCCTTTATGCCTTCTACAAGTAAGAAGATCCTTGAGCAGCTTGGTAACGGACATGTAACAGAGAAACCGGAGATCCTGTTCCAGCGAATGGATCTCGAAGAGGTTATGAAGAAAGTTGAAGAACTTCATCCGAAGGTAGAAGAAAAGAAAGAGGAAGAAGCTGTTATCGACATTGAGCCGAAAGATGAGATCACATTTGAGCAGTTCGGAGCAATGCAGTTCCAGGTTGGAGAGATCATTGCATGTGAGGCTGTAAAGAAATCCAAAAAGCTTCTCTGCTCTCAGGTAAAAGTTGGAAGCCAGGTAAAACAGATCGTATCCGGAATCAAAGCACATTACACACCGGAAGAAATGGTTGGTAAGAAAGTTATGGTTCTTGTAAACCTGAAACCTGCGAAGCTGGCAGGCGTACTTTCAGAGGGAATGCTGCTTTGTGCAGAAGATGCAGAAGGTAACCTTGCACTGATGACACCGGAAAAAGAAATGCCGGCTGGAGCAGAAATCTGTTAATCAAAATGTTTGAAAATTCAGACAATTACAACCGAAATAGATAATAAATAAAAAATATAAAAAAATCAAATGAATATATTGACAAATTAGACGCCGAATGTTATTATATAACCATCAAAGAGAGAAAGAAATCTCCCAAAGATATTTAACTAAGAAGGCAAAAGTAACAGATGCCTGATTAGATTAAAAATACAAGTTCAACAGGAGGTCAGTCCCATGGACAGTATAGTTTCAGATTTTTATCAATATGTCAGTGGTATGATGAGTGAAGGTTCCTGTGAAGAAAGAGACCTTTGCCAAGCGTAAAAGTCCAGTAGAAAGAAAAGAAGATCAAAGATCGGAGAGTACGGAAACTGGAAGCAAAGAGAAAAAGATGAATCACTCATAGATGTATTGAATAAAAATACCGCATATAACATAGAATGAAAAATGTGTAAAGAAACATTGAAAGGACATGTTATAATCTCAGATTTGTTATAAAAGTAGGAATGACTTGACAGAAGATTTAATACATAAAGTATTGAATGGATATGAAAATCATTCAAGTGATAAAATAACAGACGACAAAGGTCTCACAGGAACGTAGAATCGCGAATAATCTCCGATACAAAATATAAAATTATAATAATAATACAATTAAATAACACTAAAAATGCACTTTCAAAAGGAATTGAAGGTGCATTTTTTTGACATTACAGACCTCATATGGTAGAATAATGAAAGAGTATCGGCTAGTGCCTAATGGACACATTCAGACCAAAACTAATATTTCAATGACAATGAGGTGAGTACAGTGGATAAGTATGAATATAAGTTAAAGACAGAAGAGATGCTGGAACTTATGGAAGATGGAGAATACAGAAAAGCAGCGGCAGCAGCAGATCTGATTGACTGGAAGCGTGTCCGTAACGCAGGGATGCTGATGAATGTCAGTGATATTTATGAAAAAACAAAAGAGTATCAGAAGAGCTATGATGTGATGAATCTTGCATATCGCCGTTCTGAAGGAAGCCGCAAGGTGATCTATAAGTTATGTTCTCTTGCAATTAAGACAAAGAATATAGATGAAGCAATCGACTATTATGACGAATTTATCCAGATTGCACCGAAAGATCCGAACAGGCATATCCTTAGATATCAGATCTTAAGAGCGCAGAGAGCACCGATCGAACAGCAGATTGAGGCTCTGGAGGAATTTAAGAAGGCAGAATATATTGAAGAGTGGGCTTATGAACTGGCGAAGCTTTATCGCGAAGCAGGTATGATGACAGAATGTCTGGAAGAGTGTGATGATCTGATCCTTTGGTTCAGCGAGGGTAAGTATGTTTATAAGGCAATGGAACTGAAGATGCAGTATAAGCCATTGTCACCATCGCAGCAGCAGAAATATGATCACAGATATGAGAAGCTTTCTTCAGAGACAGAAGAAATACCGGATCTGGCTTCCTATTTAGGAGAAGACGAGGAAAAAGATTCTGCGTCAGAAGGAGCTGAAGCACTTGGAGATACAAGATCAATCGGTCTGACAGAACAGCCGGTGATGGAAAACGACAGTACTTCCGATGTGATTGACACGGATGCGGTTACTTTGGAAGCGACAGAAGAGCCGGATGCCGAAGTAGAAAATCCGGAAGAAGCAGGAGTAGAAACAGCAGAAGTTATAGAAGCTTCCGAGGATGAGTCAGAAGTTCAGCCGGCAACGGTAGAGACAAGTGGAGATAAGAGAACACTTAGCAAAGATACTGCTTCCATACCGATTGTCGGTAAGAATCCGGTAAAACCAGTCAAGAAGAAACTTGGAGATACGATGCGGTTAGATGAAGCTCTGCAGCAATTACTCAATCCGAAACCGGAAGTTCAGGCAGAACCGGGAGAAGAAGTCGAACCGGATATGACAGATCTGGAAGAGGATATTGCAGCAATTGAGGATGTAGAAGATCTTGAGATCGTGAATCAACTGACAGAAGAGAAGAAAGCTGAGGAAGCCAATAAAGAACGAGTAGTTCCATCAGGGATGAAAGAACTGATACCGGAACCGGAGACAGAAGAAGAACTTATAGAACAGGCAGTGGAGGAGACTTCAGAAGATGTCCCAGAAGATGCAGTTACTATAGAAGCAGGAGAAGCAGAACCGGAAGAGGAAGAAATCCTTGAAGCAGGAGAAGCAGAACCGGAAGAGGAAGAAATCCTTGAAGCAGGGGAAGCAGAACCAGAAGAGGAAGAAATTTTTGAAATAGATGCAGCTGAGTCAGAAGATCTGACAGATGAATCAGAAGATTTGTCTGAGGTGGAGGAACTGATCTCAGAAACTGAAGTTGTCAATGATGAAGATGATTCAGAAGGAGCAGCAGTAAGAGAGACTATGGACAATAAAAATAATGAAGAACCAATTTTATCACCAGAGATACAGAAACTGATTGATGAGATTGAAGGTGTTATTCCGGAAGAGGAAGAAGTAGATGCAACAGTAAGTTCAGAAGAAGTTCTTGAGGTAGAAGAAGAACCACATGAAAATATGGGAGAGCTTGCGGATGATCTCAGACTCGGTGAGGATGAGTACGAAGATTATGATGCGTATGACTGGGATGATGCAGAAGAGTTTGACGAAGACGATATTTTAGATGATTATGAAGAGTCTGATGACGATTTGTTGGATGATTATGAAGAGTCTGATGACGATCTGCCGGATGATTATGAAGACGCTGATGATGATCTGTTCGGTGAGGAAGAAGGATATGATGATCTGGATGCCTATGGTTATGAAGAAGACGATGAGGATGATGAAGTAATTAATCCAAGAGATCTTTTCACAGCAGAAGATAAGATTTCAGATGATGATCTTCTTGGTCTGAATTCTTATGAAGAAGTGCCAAATTTTGAAGATGAATTCAGCGTGAATCCAGCTCATAGTGAGGAACCGGATGACAGAGAGATTCCGGATGAAGATGACGGAATTGATATCATGTCTGCGACGACACCATTGAGCCGTAAAGAGACTGCAAAATTGATCGCAACAGGTAAGACATCACCATTACCGTTAGATGAGATTGCAGATGCAATGTCTGATACAGGATTTATTGTACATGGTCGTTATGATCTTGAAACACAGAGTGGAATCGGTACAAGAGCAGGACTTACAGAGGAACAGAAAAAACTCTTCTCTTATTTTGTACCTGTGCGTGGTATGAGTGAGCAGCTGGTAGATGTACTTGAGCAGGATAAGAACTGTACAAACCGCAAAGGAACTTCCAGAACAGGAAACCTTCTGATTATTGGAAATAAAGGAAATGGAAAGACAGTTCTTGCTGTTGATGTTGTAAAGGCAATTCAGAAGCAGCGTGATATCCGTCAGGGTAAGGTTGCAATTGTGACAGGTGAGTCACTGAATAAGAAGAGAATCGGAGACATTTTCCGTAAATTGTACGGCGGTGCACTGATCATTGAAAAAGCCGGACAGATGAACGAAAAAACACTCGCCAAGCTGAACAAAGCAATGGAGCAGGATACAGGAGAACTTTTGGTAGTTCTTGAAGAGCAGAGAAAACCACTGGACAGACTTCTTTCTTCCAACAGAGAATTCAGAAGAAAATTTACTTCCAGACTTGAAGTGCCGATCTTTATTAATGATGAGCTTGTAACATTTGGACAGACTTATGCTCAGGAGAATGGTTACAGAATCGATGAGATGGGAATTCTTGCACTGTACAGTAAGATTGATTCTTTACAGAGAGAAGATCATGCAGTAACAGTAGCAGAAGTGAAAGAAGTGATGGATGATGCGATCGCTCATTCACAGAAAGCTTCCGCAAAGAAGCTTGTGAAGAGAGTATTTGGAAAGAATACAGATTCTTCCGACAGAATTCTGCTTTCAGAGAAAGATTTCAACATTTAATGACATATATTTGTTAAGAATTAATAGACAGTCAGTAAAACGACTGTCTATTTTTGTGCAATAATACATTTTCTCTTTCTTTTTTATACAGTATCAAGTATAATAAAACTATAGTGTTCAAGGGGAGAATGAAACTTTGTTACCAATTGAAAGATTCGGTAATGTGCCTTGATCTATAAGAAATTGTATGGTTTTTAAATCATTACAATCAGGAATATATTTGAGCAGTGAGGTGGCTTTATGGTTAAGAAAAACAGCACGAAGACAAAAGTGCAGCCTTATGAGATCGGAGAACTTGACCATTATCTTTTTGGGCAGGGAAATCATTATGAGATTTATAAAAAGATGGGTGCCCATGAGGTGACAAAGAACGGAAAAAGAGGAGTATATTTTGCGGTATGGGCTCCTCATGCAGTAAACGTTTCTGTAATCGGAGAGTTTAATGACTGGGATGAGACGAAAGATAAGATGAAGAGAGGAGAGCCTCTCGGAATATACACATGCTTCGTTCCGGAGGCGAAGAAAGGGGATTTGTATAAGTTCTGTATAGAGACACAGGCGGGTGAGAAGATCTATAAAGCAGATCCATTTGCTAATTATGCAGAGCTCCGACCGGGAACAGCATCCAGAATTACAGACATTTCTAATCTGAACTGGTCAGACAGTAAGTGGATGACAGCTCGTGAGAAGTGGGATAACAAAGAAGAACCAGTGTCTATTTACGAAGTGCATATGGGTTCCTGGATGAGACATCCTGGAAGGGAAGATGAAGGATTCTATACATATCGTGAGTTTGCAGAAGCAATTACAAAGTATGTAAAAGAGATGGGATATACTCATGTTGAGTTGATGGGAATCGCAGAGTATCCGTTTGACGGTTCCTGGGGATATCAGGTAACCGGATATTATGCACCAACTGCACGCTATGGAACACCGGAAGATTTTGCATACATGGTGAATTATCTTCATAAGAATAATATCGGTGTTATTCTTGACTGGGTACCGGCGCATTTCCCGAAAGATGCACATGGTCTGGCAGATTTTGACGGAACACCGACATTCGAATATCCAGATCCGAGAAAGGGTGAGCATCCTGATTGGGGAACGAAGGTTTTCAATTATGAAAAACCGGAAGTTTCTAACTTCCTTCTGGCGAATGCATTGTTCTGGGTTGAACATTATCATGTAGACGGACTTCGTGTAGATGCAGTGGCATCTATGCTGTATCTGGACTACGGAAGAGAAGATGGACAGTGGATTCCGAATAAATTTGGCGGAAATGAGAATCTTGAGGCGATTGCATTCTTTAAACATCTGAATTCTGTAGTTTGCGGAAGAAATAAAGGCGTTATGATGATTGCAGAAGAGTCCACAGCATGGCCGAAGGTGACAGGATCTCCTGAGGATGACGGACTTGGATTTACTTTGAAGTGGAATATGGGATGGATGCATGACTTTACAGAATATATGAAACTGGATCCTTATTTCAGAAAAAATGCACATCATATGATGACATTTTCTATGGAATATGCATATTCAGAGAACTATATTCTTGTACTTTCTCATGATGAGGTTGTTCATCTGAAATGCTCCATGTTGAATAAGATGCCGGGAGAAGGATGGGATAAGTTCCGCAACTTGAAGGTGGCATATGCATTTATGATGGGACATCCTGGAAAGAAGCTTCTCTTTATGGGACAGGAGTTCGCACAGCTTCGTGAGTGGAGTGAAGAGAGAGAACTGGATTGGTTCCTTCTTGCAGAAGAACCGCATCAGCAGATTCAGAACTGGTATAAAGATTTGCTTCATCTTTATAAGAAGAATAAGGCATTGTATGAGTTGGATAATGATCCGAAGGGATTTGACTGGATCAATAAGGATGATATCTTCCGGAGTATTTTCAGTTTCACAAGACATTCAAAAGATGGTAAGAAAAATCTGCTCTTTGTATGCAATTTTACACCGGTAGACAGACCGGATTACCGTGTTGGTGTTCCGAGAAGAAAGCAGTTTAAGCTTGTTCTTAACAGTGATGAGACAAAATACGGCGGATCAGGAGAGGAACGCCCATTGGTTTACAAACCAGAGAAGCAGGAATGTGATGGTCAGAAATATTCCTTTGCATATCCTCTTCCGGGATATGGTGTGGCAGTATTTGAGTATTAAGTTGTATAGTATAATGTTTTCCACGAATAGATGGAACAGGAATTAGACATACATTAATTTGCCCCTGCATAGATTGTAAAAAACAAACTATGCAGGGGCTTTTCTATGAGAGAATATATTGAGGAGCGTGCAGTGGAAATTGCAAATTATATTATAGAAAATAATGCGACAGTGAGACAGACAGCAAAACAGTTTCGGATTAGTAAGAGTACGGTGCATAAGGATGTTACAGAACGTCTGCTTCAGATCAACCCATCATTGGCTCATGAAACGCGTAAGGTTTTAGACACCAACAAATCAGAACGTCACATCCGGGGAGGGCTTGCTACCAGAGAAAAATATTTACACTTGCATGCTTCCAATTATTGAAGTTAATGTTACAATAAAAGTGGATATTCAATCAGAAACACGGACATTGAGAGGAGATTGTTCAAATGCGGGTGGCAATCGTTGAAAGGGATGAAAAAGTATTAGAAGAACTGAAAAAAGGTTTAAAACGCGTAGATCCGAATTACGAGTTGGCGGGGACTGCAGGGAATGGACAGTCTGCATATGAGATGATAACAGTTATGCAGCCAAATCTTGTTATCATGGATATTGGGCTTCCGCGGATGAATGGGTTAAATCTTTTGAGAAAATTACGCACGGAAGGACGTGAGTTCCGTGTGATTATTATAACAAAGGATGAAGATTTTCAACAGGCAAAGCAGGCAATCGATCTGGGGGTGGACGGATATTTAGTACAGCCGTTCCGGCCGATGGAGCTTAAGAAGGCATTAAGCCGTATTCATGAAAAAATCAGAAATGAATATTGGATGCAGGCTTCTTTTACTGTTGAAAATGTTCTGTTAAGCTGTAGATATGGAGAAATTATATCGAATCAGAAGTTAAATGAAATGACCATTCGGAGATTTGGTTTTACAGTGGATGATCCGGGATATTTATTTACGGTTTCAATGGCAGACGAATACGAGGAGCAGAAGGAAAATATACGTGGATTTCTCGAAGAAATCTGTAGACGTGAGTGTGGATTTTCGGCATCTGTTATATGTTCGGATCGATGGAAACAGGTGTATCTGATCATTTACCGGGTACGTGAAGCAAGGAACTGGAAAGAATATTTTCAAAAAAATGTGGTTACTGGGTTATGTAGGAATTTTCCGGGGACAATTATTTGTGTATGGATAGAGACAAAACAGCTGATAAAGCTGGCAGATGCAATGATTCAGGCAGGAAGTCTCATGGAATGGAATCTTCTTCAGCCGCGAGGAGTCTTAATCTGTCAGCAGACAGTTGAGAAATTTGAAGCTGTTCCGGTGCGTTATCCGGTAGAATTAGAACAACGAATGCGAGAAATGATTTTCGATGAAAACAAGAAAGGAATTGCCAGACAATTTCAACTTGTTTGTGAGGAAATGAAAAGAGAAAAATATTTTCCAAAAGAAATAAAATACAGTATCATTCGTTTTTGCATGGCAGCTGGATTGAATTATAGAAATTATGGCGGGGAGATTAACGAAACAGAAATCCTGAGTCTTATGCAGCAGATTACCTATGCCATCAGCTGGAAACAGATAGAGAAAGCGATTCAAGGCTTGGAACGGATGATATCATATGAGCATAAATTTGAGCAGTACAGTACGCTTATCCAAAAAGCAATGGAAATTATAAGAAAAGAATATGACAGTGGTATTACATTGGAAGAAGCAGCGAGCCAACTTTATGTATCGGAAGAATACCTGAGTTCTCAGTTTAAAAAGGAGACAGGATATAATTTTACAGAAACTGTGAGGAAATACAGGATAGAAAAAATAAAGGAGCTTCTCAGGACAACAAAATATAAGATGAATCAGATTGCGGGGCTTGTCGGTTACTCTGATCCCAAATATATGAGTAAGGTGTTTAAAGAGGAGGAAGGAATTTTACCGACGGAATACAGACGTAACTCCAATGGGATTTCATAATTAGGAGTAATTTCATATTGCTTATAGAAAAAAGTAGAGAATAAGAGGCATATTTAATTAAAAAAATACACTTTTATAAAAAATTTCACCCTTTTAAATATAAAAAATGTGCTATGATATATGTGAAAAGTGAAAAGGATTTCATAGCCGTTAAGGCAGAAAGAGGTGAAAAGAATGAGCACAATGAACATTACTTTCAAACACCCGGATGAGATCATTGATTTCTTGAAAACAGTATGTAAATTTGACTTTAACATGGACATGAGAAGAGGACGGGCAGTAGTAGATGCGAAGTCATTACTTGGAATCATGAATCTGGGATTGAATAACGTGATTGAACTGCAGATGTATGCAGACGATTGCACAGAACTTGAAAGACAGCTAGAAAGATTTGCAGCATAAAATGGAACATAAAAATGGGATGTCGGGCATTTGTTCGGCATCTTTTTTGATATATTATACCCATAACAGTGGATACATAGAATGCGCACTGCGTTGTATGATGTAGGTGTCGCAAGCGACCACCGCAGGCGTAAGAGGGTGCTGAGGCACATTCGTTGTTCTGGATAGATCAGAAGGGAAATAATTACCGTGTATAGTAATAGAAATTGTGGATAAGATTTTATTTTACATAAACAAATACTTGTAAATCAAGACTTCCTCTACTATAATGAAGAACAGAAAAAAATATATAGATAAAGCAAGTAGTTTTGATTGGATTTTACAGGAGGAAAGATTTGAAGAAAGAATTAGTGATTGTCCTTGACTTTGGTGGACAGTATAACCAGCTGGTTGCAAGACGTGTCAGGGAGTGTAATGTATATTGTGAAATTTATTCATATAAGACAGATATTGAAAAAATCAAAGCAATGAATCCGAAAGGAATCATTCTCACAGGCGGACCGAACAGCTGTTATGAGCCGGATTCACCGACTTATTCAGAAGAACTGTTCAAGCTTGGAATTCCGGTTCTCGGACTTTGCTATGGCGCACAGCTGATGTCTCATGTACTTGGTGGAAAAGTTGAGCGTGCAGATGTAAGAGAATACGGTAAGACAGAAGTTATTATTGATAAAAAAGACTCCAAAGTATTTGAGGGTGTTTCAGAGACAACAACATGTTGGATGAGCCATTTTGATTATATTTCAAAGATTGCTCCGGGATTTGAAATTACAGCACACACTGCTGACTGTCCGGTTGCAGCAGCTGAGAACGCAGCTGAGAAACTGTATGCAATCCAGTTCCATCCAGAAGTACTTCATACAGTAGAAGGAACAAAGATGATCAACAACTTTGTAAAAAATGTATGTGAATGTGCGGGCGACTGGAAGATGGATGCTTTTGTTGAGAATACAATTGCAGAGATCCGCGAGAAGGTTGGAAACGGAAGAGTATTGCTCGCATTGTCAGGTGGGGTTGACTCTTCAGTGGCAGCAGGACTTCTTTCCAAAGCCATTGGAAAACAGCTTACTTGTGTATTCGTAGATCACGGACTTCTTCGTAAAAATGAAGGAGATGAAGTTGAGGCAATCTTCGGACCAGAAGGACAGTTTGACCTGAACTTTATCCGCGTAAATGCGCAGGAAAGATATTATAACAAACTTGCAGGCGTTACAGAGCCAGAAGCAAAACGTAAGATTATCGGTGAAGAATTCATCCGTATCTTCGAAGAAGAAGCAAAGAAGATCGGTACTGTTGAATTCCTTGCACAGGGAACAATTTATCCGGATGTGGTAGAAAGTGGTCTTGGCGGAGAATCCGCTGTGATTAAATCTCACCACAATGTAGGAGGACTTCCGGATTTTGTAGATTTCAAAGAAATCATTGAGCCGCTTCGTGATCTTTTCAAAGATGAAGTTCGTAAAGCAGGACTTGAGCTTGGACTTCCTGAAAGACTCGTATTCCGTCAGCCATTCCCAGGACCGGGACTTGGAGTACGTATCATCGGCGAAGTAACAGCTGAGAAAGTTCGTATCGTTCAGGATGCAGATGCTATTTATCGTGAAGAGATTGAAAATGCCGGACTTGATAAGACAATTGGTCAGTATTTTGCAGCACTTACGAATATGAGAAGCGTTGGTGTTATGGGTGATGAGAGAACTTATGATTATGCTGTAGCTCTTAGAGCCGTTAATACGATTGATTTCATGACTGCAGAGGCAGCGGAGATTCCGTATGAAGTTCTGAATAAAGTGATGAGCAGAGTTATAAATGAAGTTCGTGGGGTGAATAGAATATTCTATGATCTGACGAGTAAGCCACCGGGAACGATTGAGTTTGAATAATATATTAGAGCCAAGAAATGCCTATTTTACGGGCTTTCTTGGC
>OLOJ01003288.1_pt1 | contig 11697 bp, 9 predicted proteins | sample 1672251 | NCBI WGS metagenome assembly OLOJ01 (sample SAMEA3136664, study PRJEB25190) | human gut metagenome | biome: human gut; feature: human-associated habitat; material: faeces | place: Austria | collected 2013 | reverse complement strand
CGACAGGGGACGGAAACTGCTTCCCTCCATGCTTTCTTGAGACCAGAGGAAATATTGAGAAATGTAGTTCCCCAACAGGGGACGGAAACTATTAATCCAAGTTCCAAAAACAAAGCTATCATCCCAAATTGAGAAATGTAGTTCCCCGACAGGGGACGGAAACCCAAGTTCGATTCTGGCTAACCTTGTACGGTCGATTCATTGAGAAATGTAGTTCCCCGACAGGGGACAGAAATATCTATCCATTTATTCGAGCACAGAACAATAAACTTTATTGATAACATGTAATATACGGAGGTGGAAAATGGGATTTTTGTATGTGAATGAAAATGGAGCGACTATCGGAGTTGAAGCAAATCAGTGTACTGTGAATTATAAGGACGGTATGAAACGTCTTATTCCAATTGAATCTTTAGATGGAATTACAATCATGGGGCGTTCACAAATGACAACTCAGTGTGCGGAAGAATGTATGAGCAGAGGGATTCCGGTAAGCTATTTTTCGAAGGGCGGGAAATATTTTGGCCGGTTGATTTCAACAGGACATGTTAATGTGTCAAGACAGAGAAAACAAAGTGCTCTTTATGATACAGAATTTGCTGCAACACTTGCTATGAAGATTCTTTGTGCAAAGATTAAAAATCAAAGTGTAGTATTACGTCGATATGAAAAAAGCAGAGGGATTAACCTGGAAGAAGAGCAAAAAATGCTGACAATCTGTAAAAATAAGATCATGACTTGTAATAGAATTGAGGAAATGATCGGTTTTGAAGGACAGGCGGCTAAATATTATTTTAAAGGACTGGCAGCCTGCATTGATAAAGAGTTTTCTTTTCAGGGAAGAAGTCGTAGACCACCACGAGATGAATTTAATTCTATGATCAGTTTAGGCTATTCAATATTAATGAATGAAGTGTATTGTAAAATAGAAATGAAAGGCTTAAATCCTTATTTCGGTTTTATTCACAGGGATGCAGAAAAACATCCAACATTGGCAAGTGATATGATGGAAGAGTGGCGAGCAGTAATTGTAGATGCAACCGCAATGAGCATGATCAATGGACATGAAATACAAAAAGAACATTTTAATTTCAGCATGGATGAGCCAGGATGTTATCTGACGAGAGATGGTCTGAAAATATATCTGAATAAGCTGGAGCGTAAATTCCAGACAGAAGTGCGATATTTAAAATATGTGGATTATGCAGTAAGCTTTCGAAGAGGCATTTTTTTGCAAATGGAACATCTGGCAAAAGCAATAGAAGAAGGGAATGCAAATCTTTATGAGCCAATTACCATTCGATGATGAAGACTATTATTTTCAGATATCAGAAGAGTTGGAATCAGATAAGGAATTTATTCTGATCATTTATGATATTGTAGAGAACAAAAAAAGAGTAAAATTTGCCAAACTTTTATCTGGTTATGGAATAAGGGTGCAAAAATCGGCGTTTGAAGCAATGTTGACAAAACAACGATACAATAAATTGATTGAGGAAATTCCTCATTATATCGATAAATGTGAAGACAGCGTCAGGATATATAAGGTGTCAGGAAGAGAAAAAGTCATTTCCTGGGGAGAGGTGCCAGAATTTGATGAAGAAATTATCTTAATATAAGTTCTAATGAAAAATAAAAAAAGGGAGTATAAAAAATGGGAAAAAAATATTTATTTTCGCCAATTGGAAACACAGACCCGATAAAGTATTTATATGATGGTTCAATGCTTCATATATGCAGATATTATGAACCAGATGTTGTATATCTGTATTTATCCAAAGAAATGGCAGAGAACCATAAAAAAGATAATAGATATGTAGAAACCCTGAATCTGTTAGGGGACTTTTTGAATCACAAATTTGAAGTACATATAATTGAAAATCCTGATATGGTAGAGGTTCAACAGTATGATGTGTTTTATGATGAATTCCGGAAAATTATTTCAGAAATTGAAGAACAAAAAGAGAAAGAAGATCAGTTATTAGTTAATATGGCATCCGGAACACCTGGTATGAAAAGTGCACTGCTTATTATGGCAACGTTGGCGGAATACAGATTTTTGCCAATACAGGTGTCTACTCCACAGAAGAAAAGTAATCTGGAACATGAAGAAAGAGACGAATATGATGTTAAAGCGAACTGGGAACTGAATGAAGATAATGAGGAAAGTGCAGAAAACAGATGCCAGGAAGTGAAGTGTCTGAATCTGATGCGGCTACTGAAAATCGATATGATAAAAAAGCACTTATTATCTTATGATTATCATGCAGCGCTGGCAGTTGGTAAGGAAATCAAGGATGAATTAAATCCTGTGGCATGGAAGTGGTTACAGTCAGCAGATGCGAGAGCAGTTTTGGACTGGGAGAGAATGAACAGGGTTTTACCAGAAAATAATGGAATTATTTCAGCAGTGAGACAAGAAAATAAAAAGAAAATCTTGTTTGAATATCTGTTGGCTTTAGATTTAAAAGTAAAACGTGGAGAGTATGCAGATTTTATCAGAGGAATTACTCCATTAATCATTGATCTGCTGGAAATGGTCCTTGAGCAATTTTGCGAAATTAATGTTACACAGTATTATAAGAAAAAAGAAAGAAAATGGGATAGATATAAATTAGATGGCACAGAAGTATTGGGTATTATGAATGAAAAGTTTTATCCATTTAGATATGGGATAGTATATTCAAGCCATTTGCAACCAATTATTGAGAAAAAATGTAAAGATGATTTATTAAAACAGAGAACTAAAGGTCTGGTAGAAATTGAGCAGAATGTCAGAAATATTGCAGCTCATAATATTGTGTCAGCTACACCTGAGTGGGTTAAAGAACAAGCTGGCAGGAGTGTAGAAGATATTTTGTGGCTGCTGAAATATATTTGCGAACAGGTAAAAATAAATACCAGAAAAGAAAATTGGGATTCGTATGATTATATGAATAAGAGAATTATTGAAGAATTGGATAGATGAGTATGCTATTTCCCTTTTATGGGAAAATGAATTGCTGCTGGATGAGGTAAAGAAATTACAAATGAAATAACATTCTTAGAATTATGTAAACAAAACCAGGGGATTGCCACCAGGCAATCCCCTGAAATATTTCATATGAAATTATAAAATTATTTCGCTTCAGCTTCAGCGCCTTCAGCGTCCTCATCCTCTTCCGGAGCTGCCTCATATTCACCGATATGAACAACAACTGCATCCTCAGGAGTGATGAAGTGGACGTGTTTGCCTTCCGGGATCGGGAGGTCTTTTACATGGATATCACGGACGTCTGCAGGATAGCCGTTGAAGTCGATGACGATGGTGTCAAGAAGGTTGGACGGATCTGCTTTGTAGTGGATCTCTTCCATCTCCTGCTCAACGATACCCTGAACCATGTCGGTGTGCTCCAGTTTAACAGCGACTGTTGTGGAAACCTTCTCACCGGCTACCAGTGCCTGGAAATCCAGAGCCATCAGCTGTTTTTCAATTGGATTATAGTCAATATTTTTTACCAGGGCATCAACTTTTTCGCCTTCGATGTCCAAGTAAACCTGTGTACCTTCTTTATTTGCTTTAATGAATTTGGCTGCCTCGGCACCGTTAAACTGAAGTGCTACAGGCTCTTTCATTTCTTTTCCACTAAGAATTCCTGTGACGTAACCCTCACGTCTTAATTTTTTAGCTTTTACATTCGGGTTTCTTTTCTCTGCTTTCAATGTGATCATGTCAAATTCCTCCTCCTGATGCATGGATTCCGGTAATGTTGCTGTTCGCGCTGTTCGCAGTAACACGAATTCTGCATTTCTTTTCTGACTGGGATTATTATAGCACTTCTCGGACGAGGTGGCTAACAAAAAGTTAGAAAATTTAAGAATAATATTTTGTATTGTTTAACTTATGTATAAAACTTCAAGAGTAAAATTAGACAAAAACAAAACGTATATTTGAAATTTTACAGAAAAAATTAAAACAACATAAAAAATTGCACAAATCAAGTGGCCATAAAAGCTTGAAAGTCGCCATTTATCTGGCACAGAGGCAAGTATTAAATGTGAATATTCTATTTTTATTTGATTCAGATATGCGAGGAGACGGGAAATATCTATATTGCTGACATATTGGAGAGAGCTGCTGTGATCAATGTAATAAAAATTAGAAGATATGATGCAGGACAGAGATGACGGCGAAAGAAGGTGGCAACATAACACGATGGGTATTTTACTCTGGAGAAAGAATTTAACGGAATTGCATATAATTTCTGAAACAATTTTACATACACTTCACAAAGCCTTATCCCAACTACGATATCTGAATATCCGGAAAACTTCTATACTAAACAACATGTGAACGAGAGAAGAGAAAGGAGATAAGTAATGTCAGAAATTGCACTTAGAAATGTATGTAAGCAATTTGATTCGGAGCATTACGGTGTGAAGGATTTTAATCTTGATATACATGATAAAGAGTTTGTGATCTTTGTAGGTCCGTCCGGATGTGGAAAATCCACCACTTTGCGTATCATCGCAGGCTTGGAGGAGATCACAGACGGTGAGCTGTGGATCGACGGTGAGCTTTCCAATTATCTGGAACCGAAGGAGAGGGGAATGTCCATGGTGTTCCAGAACTATGCCTTATATCCGAACATGACGGTTTACGGAAATATGGCATACGCCCTGAAGATCCGTAAGCTTCCGAAGGATGAGATCGACAGAAAGGTCCATGAGGTGGCAAAGATCCTGGAGATCGACCAGCTTCTTGACCGGAGGCCGGCGGCTCTTTCCGGCGGTCAGAAACAGCGAGTTGCCATTGGAAGTGCAATTATCCGGAAGCCGAAAGCCTTTCTCATGGATGAGCCCCTTTCCAACCTGGATGCAAAGCTCCGTGCTCAGATGCGTGTGGAGCTTGTGAAATTACATAAACAGCTGGACACCACCATTATTTATGTAACGCACGACCAGACAGAGGCCATGACTCTTGGGACTAAGATCGTGGTCATGAAGGATGGTCTGATCCAGCAGGTGGGAGCGCCTCAGAGTATTTATGACAATCCGGTAAATCTTTTCGTGGCAGGCTTCCTTGGTTCTCCGTCCATGAACTTTTTCCGGTGTACGGTAAAAGCAGAAGAAAATAATCGCACGGCCCTTCTTCTGGATGATGCCAAAACTGTGAAAAAGGTTTATCTGGACGGAACCAGAGGAAAACAGATCGCAGACAGATATAACGGCAGACACGTGATCCTTGGAATCCGTCCGGAGGATATCTACGAGTTTGATGAGGCGAAAAAGCTTGGTATTGAAAATGAAAGCGTAGATGTAGATGAGCCTGTAGTAAACCGGGAGATGCTGGGAGCGGAAGTGATCCTCTATTTTGATGAGCAGGGTAAAACCCTGGCAGTCCGCTTAAGTCCGGAAAATCAGACACAGGTAGGGGAGAAGGTTTCTCTGTATTTTGATATGGAGAAGGCCCATGTGTTTGATCCGGAGACAGAAGAAAATATTTTTGTGTCATGAATTTATGTCACGGAAGAGCTTGAGTACAGGCAGATCAGCCTGTAGATAGAATCTGATTATGCAAGGAGGAGAAATAGTTATGGAAAATAACAGCAAAAGCAAGATCACACCGTACTTATATCTGGTGCCTTGTATGCTTATTTTTGGAATTTTTCTGTTTTATCCGTTTGTGAAAACAATTTATTTAAGTCTTTACAAGACTAACAAGATGGGACAGGCAAAGCTGTACGTTGGTCTGGGAAACTATAAAGAACTGCTTCAGTCAGCATCCTTTATCAACAGTCTGAAGGTAACGCTGATCTTTGTGCTGATCGTTGTGGTCGGCGGCATGCTTCTTGGTCTGATCGCAGCAGTGCTTTGTAACAAGGCGTTTCCGGGAATCCGGGTGTTCAGTACATCCTATGCTCTGCCAATGGCTATCGCATCCAGCTCTGCAGCAATGATCTTCCAGATCATGCTCCACCCGGCAGTAGGTATTGTGAACAAGCTTACCGGCCTGGATATCAACTGGCTGAACGATCCGAACACGGCTCTGATCTGCGTAGCCATTCTTACTGCGTGGCTGAACAGCGGGATCAATTTTCTGTATTTTTCCGCAGGACTCGGGAATATTGATGAGACCATTTATGAGAGAGCTTCTGTGGATGGAGCCAGCAGTGTGCAGCAGTTTTTCAGCCTGACGCTTCCGGGACTTTCCCCGATCATGTTTTACACACTGGTGGTAAATATCATACAGGCCTTTCAGTCCTTTGGACAGATCAAGATCCTGACAGAGGGTGGTCCTAATGAGTCTACCAATGTTATTGTTTATTCCATTTACAGGGATGCGTTTTTTAACTACCGCTTCGGAAGTGCGGCAGCCCAGTCTGTTATCCTGTTTGTGATCATCATGATCATCACACTGATCATGTTCCGTATTGAGAAGAAGGGAGTGAATTACTGATGAGCCAGATGGAAAATATGGCAGTCCCGGCAGTGGGAAACATGTCAAAAGAGGAGCTTCTGGAGCTGAAAAAAGCTATGAATGCAAAGGCTCTTGCAAAGAGAAGGACAAGAACAGCGCTCCGTGTTACGGCAAATGTGGTGTTTGCAGTTCTGATCCTGCTTCCATTGCTTTATGCCATCAGTATTGCACTGATGCCTTCCAGTGAACTGTTTACTACAGAGTTGAATCTCTTTCCCAAGAATCCGACCTTTTCCAACTTTATCAATGCATTCCGCACCGTTCCACTTCTCCGATTCATATTGAATTCCTTTATCATGGCGGGATGCATTACCATCGGACAGATCATTACCTGTTCTCTTGCTGCTTTTGCGTTTTCTTTCCTGGAATTCAAAGGAAAAGGTATTCTCTTCATGGTTGTGATGGCAACCATGATGGTTCCGGGAGAGGCAACGATCATTTCCAACTACCTGACGGTATCAAGCTGGGGAATGCTGGATACTTATCAGGTACTGATCGTGCCTTACCTTACATCCGCAATGGGAATTTTCCTGTTCCGTCAGTTTTACATGACTTTCCCGATCTCACTGTATGAATCGGCAAAGCTTGACGGCTGCAGCAATCTGAAATTTATCGTAAGGATCCTGCTTCCGCTGACAAAATCCGCTATTGGCGCTATGGCAGTGTATACCTTTATCAACGCATGGAATATGTACATGTGGCCGCTGCTTGTAACAGGCTCCAACAATATGCGAACCGTTCAGATCGGTATCAGTATGCTGGATAGTGTGGATTCACAGTCCATCACCCTGATGATCGCAGGCGTTGTTATGATCATCATTCCGTCCATTTCCATTTTTATCGTTGGACAGAAACAGCTGATCAGAGGAATGTTCTCGGGTGCAGTCAAGGGCTGATATCGGAGCAGGCAGCAACCCTGCAGCATCCTGCTGTAAGGGGAAAAATAATGCAAAAAGATACTGCAAAGTCGTAAGACGGGCAGTTCATCTTATATAAAAAAATGAAAAAAGAGAAAATTTTTCAAGAGGAGAAAAAAGTTATGAAGAAAAAAATCATCGCAGCTTTCCTTACCACAGCAATGACTATCGGTTCTCTTTCCGGAGTAACTGTATTCGCCGCAGATGCCGGCACAGATGAAAAAGTGGAAATGGCAGATGCTTCCGATGTAGATGGAACTACCATTACCTTCTGGCATTCCATGGGTGGTGTCAATGGTGAGGCGATCGATACACTGGTAAAAAAATTCAACGATGAGAATGAATACGGAATTACGGTAGATGCTCAGTATCAGGGGGAATATGATGATTCCCTGAACAAGCTGAAAAGTGCACAGATCGGAAACATGGGTGCGGATCTTGTACAGGTATATGAGATCGGAACAAGATTCATGATCGATTCCGGATGGATCGTGCCTATGCAGCAGATGATCGATGCGGACAGCTACGATGTATCTGAGATCGAGCCGAACCTGGCTGCATACTACACCATCGACAATGAGCTGTACTCCATGCCGTTCAACTCTTCCACACCGATCATGTATTACAACAAGGACATGTTTGATAAAGCAGGCATCACAGAAATTCCGGACAGCCTGGAGGGCATCGGTGAGATCGGACAGGATCTTCTGGACAAAGGCGGCGCAGGCGAGGTAATGTCTCTTGGAATCTACGGATGGTTCTTCGAGCAGTTTATCGGAAAGCAGGGCCTTGAGTATGCAAACAACGGAAACGGACGTAAAGAGGCTGCTACAGCTGTTGCTTTTGACGAGAATGATGCTGCAAAGAATATCCTTACAGCATGGAAGGATCTTAACGACAAGGGCTTCGCACCGGTCGTAGGAAAAGGCGGCGATGCTGGTCTGGCAGATTTCTCAGCAGGAAAATCTGCGATCACTCTTGGCTCCACAGCTTCCCTGAAACAGATCCTTCAGGATGTAAACGGAAAATTTGAGGTTGGTACTGCATACTTCCCGAAGATCAAATCCAGCGACGAGGGTGGTGTTTCCATCGGTGGTGCATCTCTCTGGGCACTGAACAACAACGATCCGAAAAAGCTTCGTGCAACATGGGAATTCGTAAAATTCCTGATTTCTCCGGAGTCTCAGGCTTACTGGAACGCACAGACCGGATATTTCCCTGTAACTGTAAAGGCTCAGGAAGAGCAGGTATTTAAGGCTAATGTTGCAAAATATCCGCAGTTCCAGACAGCGATCGACCAGCTCCATGATTCTTCTGCCGACTATGTAGGCGCTCTGTTAAGTGTATTCCCGGAGGCAAGAGCTACCGTGGAATCCGAGATTGAGAGCATGCTCAACGGAAAAGAGGATGTGGATACAGCTGTGAAAAACATGGCAGATTCCATCAACAAATCCATCGAAGAGTATAACCTGGTGAATGAATAATTCGAAAAGGCGTGGAAACTGAAAAAGAAAAATAAATATATACAGCCAAAAATCCCCGGGTAAGCTCCTGGGGATTTTTGCTATAGTCACGGAAAAAAACATCCTGACAGGAAAATATCAGGAGAAAAATCAGAGGAATCTCTGGACGTAAGAGTATATATTGGCTATAATGATGAAGTTAATATCTACTCCTCAGGAAGGAAGAAAAATCTGTGAATAGAAGTAAAAGAGAAGATTATAAGAGATTTGTGGTATTTTGTCTGGCAAGTCTGATCGTGATCGCACAGGCAGCGATCTTTGCTTATGTATGGTATGATTTTTACAGTGACCTGATCCTGAAGCCATTCTGGAGAAAAGGTAACTGGGTAATGATCCTGATCTATGCGCTGATCTATCTGATGTTTGCCAAGCTTTACGGAGGTCTGAAGGTAGGCTATCTGAAGCGTATCGATGTATTTTATTCATTGACGCTGGCAACGATCTGTACCAATGTTGTGACGTATTTTCAGATCACACTGATCAACAGATGGTTTATGTCGGCCAGACCGGTGATCGAAATGACCGGAGTCCAGCTTGTTGTGACGGTACTGTGGATCTGGGGCTCCAGGTATATTTACTCCAGACTGTACGGAGCCAGAAGGCTGCTGGTGATCTACGGAGACCGTGATCCCGGTGATGTGATCCACAAGATGAACACCCGAAAGGATAAATACGATATCAGCGGTAAGGTTCATATCCGTGAGGGCGAAGAGAAGATCCATGCCATGATGGAAGATTATGAAGGCGTGATCATCTGGGATCTTCCGTCCCAGATCCGAAACAGGTATCTGAAATACTGTTTTTCTCATTCCATCCGTTGCTATATGAGCCCGAAGATTTCCGATATCATCCTGCTTGGAACAGACAGGATCCATCTGTTTGATACGCCGCTTCTGATGTGCAGGAATCAGGGACTTTCCATGGAGCAGCGTGCAGCCAAGAGAGTTCTGGATATCATTGTTTCCGGACTTGGGATCATCGTATCCTCACCCATCATGCTGATCATTGCCATTGCGGTGAAGGCTTATGACGGCGGTCCGGTATTTTATCTCCAGGATCGTCTTACCTATCAGGGAAAGGAATTCCGCATCCGGAAATTCCGAAGCATGTGTGTGGATTCCGAGAAGAACGGAGCACGTCTTGCGTCCAAGCACGATTCCCGTATCACACCGGTAGGACATGTTCTGCGTAACCTGCATCTGGATGAGCTTCCCCAGCTGTTTAACGTGTTTATGGGTGATATGTCTCTGGTAGGTCCAAGACCGGAGCGGCCGGAAATTGCTGCACTGTATAGCGAGAGGATCCCTGAATTTGATTACCGCCTGAAAGTGAAGGCCGGACTTACCGGTTATGCCCAGGTTTATGGTAAATACAACACGACACCTTATGATAAGCTGAAACTGGATCTCACCTATATTGAGACCTATTCTCTGAAGCTGGATCTGAAGCTTCTGATGCTTACCTTCAAAATCCTTTTCCAGAAGGAAAATACAGAAGGGGTTGAGGCATGGCAGAAGACAGCCGGCCAGGAGAAAAACGAGGAGAATGATTAAGACTGAGACTGAGGAGGAAATTTTATGTGTGGAATTGTTGGTTATGTAGGAGATGAACAGGCGGCACCGATTTTGCTGACAGGCCTTTCCAAGCTGGAATACAGAGGCTATGATTCAGCAGGTATCGCAGTTCGAAACGAGGCAGCTGATAAGATCGCAATCGTAAAGGCGAAAGGGCGTCTGAAAACTTTGATCGAGAAGACAGACGGCGGTTCAGCCGTACCGGGTACCTGCGGTATCGGTCATACCCGCTGGGCGACTCATGGAGAGCCTTCTGAGACAAATGCCCATCCTCATTGTACAGATGATAAGTCCGTAGTACTTGTTCATAATGGAATTATCGAGAATTATCAGGAGCTGAAGGCGAAGCTTCTTCGTTCCGGTTATACGTTCTATTCACAGACAGATACAGAAGTGGCTGTGAAGCTGGTAGATTACTACTATAAGAAAACCGGAACCCCGTTGGAAGCAATCTCCAGAGCAATGCTCCGTATCCGCGGTTCTTATGCATTTGGTGTTATTTTCAAGGACTATCCGGGCAAACTGTTTGCAGCCCGCAAGGACAGTCCGCTGATCATTGGAAAGAGCGAGAACGGAAGCCTTATCGCTTCTGATGTTCCTGCGATCCTGGATCAGACCAGAAGAGTTTATTATATCGGCAATCTTGAAATTGCGGAGCTTTCCCGTGATGAGATCCATTTCTACAATATCGACCGTGAAGAGATTGAGAAAGACGTTGTGGAGATCCAGTGGGATGCAGCTGCTGCTGAGAAGGGCGGCTATGAGCACTTTATGCTGAAAGAGATCCATGAGCAGCCGAAGGCTGTTCAGGACACCATTGGCGCTTATGTAAAAGAGGGACACATTGATTTTTCTGAGACAGGGCTTACAGATGAGAAGCTGGCTTCTCTTAAGAGAATCTATATCATCGCCTGCGGTTCTGCTTACCATGTTGGCATGGTTGGCAAATATGTGATCGAATCCATGGCGAAGATCCCGGTTGAGGTGGATGTGGCTTCTGAGTTCCGTTACCGTGATCCGATCCTTGTGGAGGATTCCATGGTGGTTATTATTTCCCAGTCTGGAGAGACCGCAGACAGTCTGGCTGCTCTTCGTCTTGCCAGAGATAGAAATGTTCCGGTACTTAGTGTAGTCAATGTTGTAGGCTCCAGCATTGCAAGAGAGAGCGATTATACGTTATATACTTATGCAGGACCTGAGATTTCTGTTGCCACCACCAAGGC
>OLOJ01003286.1_pt1 | contig 11707 bp, 12 predicted proteins | sample 1672251 | NCBI WGS metagenome assembly OLOJ01 (sample SAMEA3136664, study PRJEB25190) | human gut metagenome | biome: human gut; feature: human-associated habitat; material: faeces | place: Austria | collected 2013 | reverse complement strand
AAGAAAGCTTTCAATAAATGTAGTTGCAACAAGAAAAGATATAGATGCTAATCTTTTATATTTTTTCTTACAATATGTTTCATACATAATCATTATTAAAAATGCAAACCATCTAAAACTGCATATAACCCATGAGACATCTGACAGCCTTATTGCAATAACAAGTGTTGCTGTAAATTTTATTGTATATACAAATATTAAAACCGCCCAAAAAGCTTCTCTATGTTTCAAGAAATTGGGTATACATATAAAAATATATCTTTTCAGATTGTTGCATAGCATAATAATAAATATATTAATTAATTGTTCAGTATATATAATTTCTTCTCTTCTTGCAAAAAAATCTATGGCTATTGTATTGTAAACTATTATTCCAATAATAGCTCCAATTACAATTCCATAGACTTTATAATTTGCAAATACTTTATTTAAGCTCATTTATCATAATATACCTTTAATACTTTTATATATTATATTACTTTGTACAATATTTATGATAGTAAGTCAAAATAGATGATATTGTTTTTGCATCATTGATTTCATTGCTTAAAATTTTCTCAATTAATTCTTCTACAGTATAAACTTCTAAATCAATATATTCATCAGGATCTAAATGTTGATGTGTTTTTTCAAGATCAAAGGCAACATACACATCTATTTTTTCACCTGAATATGCAACTGCCGGAGCTAATGTTTGTAAAAATTCAATTTTCTCTGACTTATATCCTGTTTCTTCTTCCAACTCACGAGCCGCACATTTCAATGTTGGTTCATCAATCGAATCTTTTCCACCAGCCGGGATTTCCAAAGTATACTTGTCAATGGCATTTCTCCACTGTCTTACCATAATAATTCTACCATCAGACATTACCGGTATAACAGCCGCGGCACCTTTATGTTGCAAGAAATCCCAATATACTTTCTTTCCTTCCGGTGTAATAATTTCATCTTTACAGAATTCTAATATTGCTCCATCATAAACTTTTTCTCTATTAATACGTTTAAACTTTTCCATTTCATCACCCTATTCAATACCCTTACATTTTTTATAACATGCATCACTTGCGGCAAAAAGTGCTTTTCTAAAACCATTATTTTCTAACTGTTCAACCGCTGCAATTGTTGTCCCACCTGGAGAACATACATTATCCTTCAGTACACCCGGATGTTCGTTTGTTTCAAGCATAAGCTTTGCAGAACCTAAAACAGTTTGGGCCACAAACTCGTACGCATCACTTCTTTTCATTCCGCATTTAACAACACTATCTGCTAATGCTTCTATAAACATAAATACATATGCCGGCGAGCTACCACTTGCACATACAACTGCATCCATAATTTTTTCCTCAACAACTCTCATTTTCCCAAATGATGAGAAAATTTTCTCAATTTCTTCTTTTTCTTCTTGAGAGAAAAATTCTTCATTGTAGGATACGCCTGTCATGCCTTCCCCTACCATTGCAGGAGTATTTGGCATTGTTCTTACAATCTTCTTAGTTCCACACATATCTTCCAACTGCTCAATTGTAACCCCCGGTGCCAGTGAAACAACTACAGATTCCTGTGCAACATTTTCTTTTACCTGTGGCAAAACACTATCAAACATCTGTGGTTTAACAGCTAATATTATGTACTTACTATTCTTTATAACATCTTCGTTGTTATTTAAAAACTTAACACCTGTTTCTTCACTTATCTTTTCCATTTTTTTCTTGGTACTACTATGGAATACTATATCATCCTTATTATATAATTTAGAAACTCCATTTAATATAGCACTGCCCATGTTTCCCATTCCAATAAAACCTAATTTAAACATATTTCCTCCTATTTTTTCAGTCTATAAAAATTATAGCACAATTCTGTTATCCTGTGGTGGAATTTCTTATTATGTATTAAAGAATGTCGCTTGCGACATTCTACGCACCCAGCACATATTGCTTTTGCAATATTTTTCCTTTTGTGCGAGGGTGCATCCCTAGTGGAACGTTTTTATGTAGTAAGAAATTCTGCAGAAATTTCTTATTACATAAAAAAAGGAAATGCGATTTCTCACATTTCCTATTATCGTAGATTTTACTTTGCATAATCTATGGCTCTTGATTCTCTCACAATATTAACCTTTATCTGACCAGGATATTCAAGCTCATCTTCGATTTGCTTTGCAATATTTCTAGCCATTAATACCATGTCAGCATCACTAACCTTTTCCGGTATAACCATAATACGAACCTCTCTACCTGCCTGAATGGCAAAAGATTTATCAACTCCCTCGTATGAGTTTGTTATGTCTTCTAACTGTTTTAGTCTGTTTGTGTAAGTCTGTACTGTTTCACGTCTTGCACCAGGTCTTGCAGCAGAAATAGCATCAGCAGCCTGTACAATACATGCTATTAATGTTTCAGGTTCAACATCACCGTGGTGAGCTTCAATCGCATTAATAACTGTAGCTGATTCTTTATATTTTCTACATAAATCAACACCTAACTGAATATGTGTACCTTCTTTTTCATGGTCAACAGCCTTACCAATATCATGTAATAAGCCTGCTCTTTTTGCTACTCTAACGTCCAATCCAAGCTCTGAAGCTAATAGACCCGAGATAAGAGCAACCTCAATAGAATGTTTTAAGGCATTTTGTCCATAACTTGTTCTAAACTTCATCTTTCCTAAAAGTTTAACAAGTTCCGGATGAATTCCATGTACACCAACTTCAAGAGTTGCTGCCTCACCTTCTTCTCTAATCATAGTCTCAACTTCTTTTTGAGCCTTATTAACCATTTCCTCAATTCTAGTTGGCTGAATTCTTCCATCAACAACCAGTTTTTCAAGAGCAATACGGGCTACTTCTCTCCTAATTGGATCAAATCCTGATAAAACAACTGCTTCAGGAGTATCATCAATAATCAAATCAACACCTGTTAGAGATTCAAGAGTTCTGATGTTTCTTCCTTCTCTACCAATTATTCTACCTTTCATTTCATCATTAGGTAATGAAACTACAGAAATAGTTGTTTCAGCAACATGGTCTGTTGCACATTTCTGAATTGCATTAACAACCAATTCCTTAGCTTTCTTATCAGCTTCCTCCTTGGCCTGCTTTTCATGTTCCTTAATTACTTTTGCAGTTTCAATCTTAATTTCTTCTTCAACAGTTTGTAATAATTGTTCTTTTGCCTGTTCAGAGGTTAATCCAGAGATTCTCTCCAGTTCCTGTATGCGCTGTTCGCTTAATTGTTCTACTTTTTCCTTAGCTTTGTTTAATTCTTCTTCACGAGATTTTAAGCTATTTTCTTTCCTATCAAGGGCATCTGATTTTTTCTCAACTGCTTCTTCCTTGTTAAGAACACGCTTCTCATATCGTTGAACTTCTGATCTTCGTTCTTTGATTTCTTTATCAAGCTCATTTTTAGTTTTTAAATTCTCTTCTTTAGCTTCTAAAAGAGCTTCTTTTTTCTTTGCTTCTGCTGTTTTAATTGCATCGTCAATAATTCCACGAGCTTTATCCTCAGCAGTACCAATTTTCTTGGCATCAGAATTTTTCTTTATAGAAATTGCAACTAATGCTGAAATCAAAGTGTCCACGAGAATCACTGCAACAAGTATGATAATCCAAGTAGTAGTATTCACAGGAGCACCTCCTTATTTAATTTTCATTGTACATTACAACATATCCATTTTACTTTATTACCCGTTTAATGTCAAGCAAAGTAGTAGTTCTAAAACACTGATTTTATATATATTTACATTATGTGATTTCATTACTCATAAAAAGAATTTTTCTGTTCCAAAATATAGTTATCAACTGCTTTTTTTACCATTGAAAAAGAATATCCTTTTCCAACTAAATACCTATAAAGTTTTTGCAAATCCTTTGAATCAGACAAATCATATCTTTTTGCACGTTTTTTTAATACACTAGAAATTGAATCATCTTCCGAAAAATCACTTTCCATAAAAGCTTCATCTATAAGTTCTTTTGAGATTCCTTTAGTATATAAATCCTGTATAATTTTTCGTTTACTATAAACGCTTTTCTTGTAATCAAGATATAACATGGCATATCTCTTGTCATTAATAAGATGATACTCTTCTAAATATTCAACAACTTTGTAAATTATATTTTCAGGATACAAACCTGACTTTAATTTATCTATAATTTGTTTTCTTGTTTTATACGAATCATCTAGAATATAAAGAGCCCTTTCTCGGGCTCTTTTGTATAAAATATCCATAATATCGTTGTATTCTCTATCGGAAATTTCATTATCTTCAATTAATTTTAATCTTCTTACCTCACCTTTATATAGATAGAACTGTAACTCTCCATCTAAGGTTATTTTAAAGCGATTTCCAACAGGTTCCATTTTAATGATTCTATGCATTATTCTTCCTCAGATGTTTTTTCAGTGTTATTAGCTTCTGCCTCTGTTTCTTCCTCATCTTCAGGATGAATGTAAAACTCTCTTACCTTTGCATCTACTTCTTCCATGATGTCAGGATGTTCCATAAAATATTTCTTTGCATTTTCACGTCCCTGACCAATCTTTTCGCCATTATATGCATACCATGAACCGCTCTTTATGACAATTCCACTCTTAGCAGCTAAATCTAAAATATCGCCTTCTTTTGAGATTCCCTTACCAAACATAATATCAAATTCTGCTTCCTTAAACGGAGGCGCAATCTTATTCTTCACAATCTTCACTCTTGTACGGTTACCGATCATCTCACCACTCTGCTTCAATGTCTCAATTCTTCTGACATCCATACGGACAGATGCGTAGAACTTCAGTGCACGTCCGCCGGTAGTTGTCTCCGGATTGCCAAACATAACACCGACTTTTTCACGCAGCTGGTTGATAAAGATCACGACGCAATTGGACTTGCTGATTACAGGTGTCAGTTTACGCAACGCCTGAGACATCAGTCTTGCCTGCAAACCAACGTGTGAATCTCCCATATCTCCTTCGATCTCCTGTCGTGGTACAAGAGCCGCTACCGAATCAATAACAATAATATCCATAGCTCCGGAGCGCACCATCGTCTCCGCAATCTCCAGCGCCTGGTCTCCACTGTCCGGCTGTGAGATATAAAGCTCATCAATATCTACACCAATATTCTTTGCATATACCGGATCCAGCGCATGCTCTGCATCGATAAAACCGGCAATACCGCCCTGCTTCTGCACTTCTGAAATCATATGAAGCGCAACCGTTGTCTTACCACTGGACTCCGGTCCGTAAATTTCCACAATTCGTCCCTTTGGCACACCGCCCATACCGAGCGCGATATCCAGACTCAGAGATCCTGTCGGAATTGTCTCAACTGCAACCTGTGCTGCCGGATCTCCCAGCTTCATAACCGTACCTTTACCGAAATCCTTCTCCAGCTTTGCAATGGCTGCATCTAATGCCTTCTTCTTATTCTCATTCTTTGTATCATTACCTGCCATAAAAGTTATCTCCTTCTCTCGTGACGAACGCATGTTCGTTTTTCTGTTTACAATAGTAGTACACTCGTTCTGTTTTGTCAATATACTTTCGTCTCTCTCTGTGAAATAATCCGGCGAAGTGCCGATGTTGAATTACAGAATGTATTTATATTCAGCATGCTTAAATACATTTTTACTCTAGCATACTCTCCGGAACAAGTCAAAGAGAATTTCTGATATCGCCACACTTTATTTACACACGTCGATCCATTTCTTACACTGTCCGTATCGCTCCAGTTCCGGAATCGTAAGTTTGATCATGCTGTTGCCGCTTCCTGCTGCCGGATAGACCGTTTTATAAGCTTTGAGTGATTCATCCAGATATACCTCTACGCCTTCATTGACGGCAAACGGACATACGCCGCCGACTGCATGACCTACCAGCAGTTCTACTTCCTCGAATTTCAGCATATGCGCTTTGCTTCCAAACTCTGTACGGTATTTCTTATTGTCAATCTTCTTATCTCCCGCCGTTACGATCAAGATTACTTTTTCATCCAGATGAAAAGACAGTGTCTTAGCGATTCTTCCCGGCTCGCAGCCTAATACATCTGCTGCCTCTTCCACCGTTGCACTGGAACTATCTTTCTCCATGACTCTGTCTTCCATCCCATAATTCTTAAAATATGCTTTTACTTTTTCAATTGCCATGTTTTTATTCCTCGTTTTCTTCTTTTGTCATATGTAAAACATTATACTTTTTTCTTTTCACAAGCGCAACCGTCCCATATGAAATCCTTTTACCTGCAAAACCTGCCACTGATTGCTCCATCCCAATGCTATGGTGACAAAAACAGCTTTTTCATAACAAACGCAAGACATCCTTCCGGTGAACGGGCTTCTACCGTTTCATCTGCAATAACCGGACAGGCACACACGGCTTTTCCGTTAAGGAAATACTGTACTTCACCAATCTGTTCTCCCTTTTTCACCGGCGCATGCAGATTCTTCGGAATCTTCTTTTTTACTTCCAATTTTTCATCTTTTTTCATCAGGATTTTCTCTGTTTCTTTCTGGATATGTGCCGTCAGATGTTCCCCTTTCTGGTATGGATTTCCTTTATTTACAGCATCCTTTATATATACCTGGATTCCTTCTTCATCCGGAAACTCTGCCTTTTGATAATTTTTCAGTCCATACTCCATCAGTTTTCTCGTATCTTTCCATTTATAAGAACGGTTCCCTGGCCACCCGCAGGCAAGAAGTACCACAATAAATGTCCGGTTATCACTTTTTAACGCTCCGATATAGCAGTATCCTGCTTTCGCTGTAAATCCCGTTTTTCCGCTTAGTGCCCCATCCATCATTTTCAAAAACGCATTATGATTCCGGCAGGAAAATGTCCTTGTCTGCTCGATGTTCTGGAACGAATACATCTCCTTTCGTGTAATCTCAAGAAACTGTTCTCGTTTTGGCGATTCTGTGATGCAATATCGGAAAATCCGTGCAAGATCTTCTGCTGTCGTCCGATGTGCACCTTTTTCATCTGTTCCATCCAGACCGTTCGGTGTCACAAAGTGTGTATCTTTGCATCCAATCTCTTTCGCTTTTTTATTCATTTCCACAGCAAATTCCTGTACACTCCCGGCAACGTTTTCCGCAACCAGCACTGCACTGTCGTTATGGGACTCCAGCATCAGCGAATATAACAGATCTTTCAGTCTGTAATTTTCTCCTTTCCGCACGCCGAGACGGACCTGTGGCTGTCGGCATGCCTTTTCTGATACTTTTACTTCACTGTCTGTTTTTCCTTCTTCCAGTGCCAGAATACACGTCATAATCTTCGTTGTGCTTGCCATCGGGCGCACCGCATTTCCTTCTTTTTCAAATAAAATACGCCCACTATCTGCATCCATCAGGACTGCCGACCGGGCGTATAACTGTTCTGCAAACTGTTCTCCCTCTGCTTTAACTGCAACCGGTTTCCGGCTCCACCAACTCACAAGAAAAACGATAAGCAAAATACATGCTCTGTTTCTTCTATTTTTCATATTGCACCGCCCATACATTACTATCCTAAATGTATGCAGACAGTCCAGAATCTATACATCTAATTTTAGCTGCACTTCTTCTTCCGCTTCTGATTTGAAATGCTCCACCTGTTCCGGATTCAGAACCGGAAGATCATCTACAGACTGGATACTGAATCTGCGCAGAAATTCTTCTGTCGTTCCAAACAAAATCGGTTTACCCGGCGCATCCAGCCTTCCCACTTCACAGGCAAGGTTATATTCCACCAGTTTATTCACTGCATGATCCGACTTCACACCTCTGATCTTTTCAACCTCCAGCTTCGTCACCGGCTGTTTGTACGCAATAATCGACAACGTTTCCAGCAGGACATCTGTAAGCACATACCGTCTCGGCTGTTTGGCGATACGGATCAGATAATCATAATTTTGCTTTTTCGTACATAACTGAAAAGAATCCTCCAGTTCTACGATCTGGATTCCACGATCTTCTGCCTGGTATTTATCCATCATCTGATGGACGATCTTTCTTGTTGTCTCTTCATCGTGTTCAATGGCAGATGCAATCTTGCCAAGTTCCACAGAGTCTCCCATTGTAAATAAAATTGCTTCTATTGCGCTTTCTAATCTATTGATCTCCACTGTCTCCATACCTTTCTTCTCCTACATGCGAAGTGATCAGAATGTCATCAAACGGCTGTTCCTGATTGATACTGATCTGTCCTTCCTTCATCATCTGCAAAATCGCAAGAAATGTTACCACAACCTGTGTTTTTGAACTTTGCTTTGTCAGAAGACTCCGGAAACTAAAGTTTCTGTGTTCCTTTGCATACTCATAAACATAGCCAAGCTTGTCTGTCAGCGTCACTTCTTCTTTTTCAATTTTACCAAATTTGCTCCGCACCGGATCGACTTTGTCCACCTGACGTCTCATGACATCTTTGAAAATACGGTTCAGTTTTGCCAGCGTAAGATCTCCTAATAGCTTGTCCAGATCGACCGGCTCCACATATTCCATGACTTCTTCCGGAATAGTTGCTTCCTTGTACAGGATTCCTTCCGAATCTGTCTCTCTGTCCTTCAACTCATAGGACATGAATTTATACATCTTATATTCCAGTAACTGTTCTACTAATTCCTGTCTCGGATCTTCCTCTTCCCCGTCTTCCGTCACTTCTTTTGGAAGTAACATCCGGCACTTAATATCCAGAAGCGTAGCCGCCATAACGAGGAACTCACTCATAATATTCAGATCTTCCCGTTCCATGGCTTTGATGTAGTCCATGTACTGGTTTGTAATCTCTACGATTGGAATATCATAAATATCTATTTTATTTTTGTCTATTAAATGTAAAAGCAGATCCAACGGACCTTCAAACACCTGTAGTTTTACCGGAATTCCCATTTCTCATCCTCACATTATTTTCATATACCGTAACTAATTTATTATACAGAATTTTCCTGTTAATTACAAGTTTTCAAATGCAATACGATAAATTCCGCCGGATTCCACAGACGGATATGAAATGTATGCGTTCCAAGACCTTTGCTTACAACACTGATTTTGTCGCCATCCCGGTACAGATCACCTGAATATTTCGGAAATAGTTCAAATGCCGGAGAAATAACCCCTAAGATTCCCGGTATTCTCACCACACCTCCATGCAGATGTCCGGACAGCACAAGATCCGCCCCCCACTTCTGATATATCTCCATATAAGTTGGATTATGTGCAAGCAATACCTCGTATGTTGTCTCATCTGGCTGTCCGATCCGTTCGCTTATTTCTTCCACAGTAAGCGTACCTTTCCGGAAACGCCGATAACAGGATAACGGAATCTCCAGCCCACGAAGTGTGATATTATACTCCGCAAAACGCACTGTTTCATTTTCCAGAAAATGTACTCCGCAAGCCTCCAATACTTCTTTGTATTCCACATAAGAATATTGATAATCTTCCGGGTTCTCTTTCATACGCTGCTCGTGGTTACCACTCGCACAATAAACCGGGCAGATCCCGGTTATTTCTTTTACAAAAGAAAGCGCCGGCGCATAATCGGTATCTTCTTTTCCGATCAACATATCACCGCCAATCCAGATAAAATCCGGATCAGACTCACGGATCGCTTTTACAAGGTTCTCATTATTCTGTCCGTATTGCTGATTATGAAGATCACTTAATTCTCTTACCAGTACTTCCAGTTTCCGCAGATCCAGTTTGTTGGTTTCTTTATGGATCAGAGAGGAAGAACCTACTTTGATCACAATTCGTTTCTTGTCTTTCAGCTGTTCTCTGTAATTCATTGTCTTTCTGCTCCCTGTTATCTGGTGATTCCCAATTCTTCCAATGCTTTCGCCTGTTTTGCTTCCATAACGGCAGCTTCTTCTGGTTCCATATGGTCATATCCCAGAAGATGAAGCATACTGTGTGCAAAAAGAAAGCTGAATTCACGCTCCACACTGTGTCCGTATTCTTCTGCCTGTGCATAAACCTTTTCTACAGAGATCATTACATCACCCAGAATCAATTCATCGGTATCCAGATCAAAGAACTCATCTTTATCCTTTACGATCGAATAATCTGCAGGTGTTTCAAAAGGAATCATAGGGAAAGATAAAACATCTGTAGGAGCTCCGATGGAACGGAACTGCTGATTTATTTTTTTGATCTCTTCATTATCAGTGATCACCAGATTCACACTCACATCATAAGGACAGTTCTCCGATTCCAGAATGTGCGCTGCAACCTTCTGTGCAAGTGCCTCGTATGGGATATTCAGTTCTTTATCTGTATCATAATCTATCAGAATGGTCATTCTCTGTTCCTCCTGCCCTGACGAGCCGGTTTACGGTCCGGCTTCTGTTTCTTTTCGTAGTCTTCATAAGCCTGTACAATCTGCTGAACCAGTGGATGACGGACAACGTCTTTGCTGGTCAGTGTACAGAATCCAATATCATCTATCTTTTTAAGGACTTTTGCAGCCACATCCAGTCCGGATACTGCGTCTCTGGGAAGATCCTTCTGAGAAGCATCACCCGTAACTACCACTTTGGAGCCAAATCCAATACGTGTAAGGAACATCTTCATCTGTGCCGGTGTGGTGTTCTGTGCCTCGTCCAGGATAATAAAGGCATTATCCAGTGTCCGTCCTCGCATATATGCCAGAGGTGCCACTTCAATGAGCCCTCTTTCCATATTTTTGGCAAAACTGTCAGCTCCCATGATCTGATAAAGAGCATCGTACAAAGGTCGAAGATACGGATCTACCTTACTCTGAAGATCTCCCGGAAGAAATCCCAGCTTTTCTCCGGCCTCAATGGCAGGTCTGGTAAGAATGATCCTGCTGACCTCCTCATTACGGAAAGCAGTCACTGCCATTGCCATGGCAAGATAGGTCTTTCCTGTTCCGGCAGGTCCCACTCCAAATACGATCATCTTCTGACGGATCTGCTCAACATATTCTTTCTGTCCAAGAGTCTTGGGCTTAATAGGTCTTCCCTGTATGGTATTGCAAATAAAATCTTTATCTATTTCTGTAAGTACCTGGTTTCGTTCTTCCATAGCCAGTGACAGTGCATAATTAACGTTCTGTCTGGAAATGGGGTTGCCCCTCTTTGCCAGCTCCACCAGTTCTTCCATCAGTTTTCTTGCCTGGCCGGCACTCTGCTCTGTTCCAAGTATCTTCAGCATCCCATCTCTGGATATCAGGGTCACATTCAGTGTCCGTTCGATAAGTTTCAGATGTTCATCAAACTGCCCGGAAATATTCCCCTCCAGATCAGCCGGAATCTGCATGTGCAACTCGATAATACTGTTAGTCATCCTCTGCTGTCCTTTCTGCCGGAACTTCCAGCCTTTCTACAGGGGATTCTGTTCCGGTTTTTTGTATAATTTCCAGAAAACCTTTACTGATACAGGTCTTATGGTCAATCTCTATTTTAACATTATTTGCAGATATTTGAACCCCCTTTTCCATTAATTTTTCTTCATAATTCTGAAGTTCCTGCCATGCTTTTGCTTTTACCTCTTCTTGAGAGTACTCTGTTTTCTCCTGTCTATATGGGTACAGGGTGATTTTCCCAAAGGATACCGGCAATTTGAAGGATTCTGTAAGATACACCGGAATAACTTCTGTTACTTTATGGAAATCTTCGCCTGTCTCTCTCGCCAGTTCCCAGTACCAGCTTCCGGCTTCCAGATAAAAACCTCTTTTTTCTTTTCCATCCAGGATTTCTTTCTTAT
>OLOJ01003260.1_pt1 | contig 11762 bp, 9 predicted proteins | sample 1672251 | NCBI WGS metagenome assembly OLOJ01 (sample SAMEA3136664, study PRJEB25190) | human gut metagenome | biome: human gut; feature: human-associated habitat; material: faeces | place: Austria | collected 2013 | reverse complement strand
TTTTAATATTTCGACTACAGCGGCATTGGTGGCAGCGGCGGCAGGAATGAAGGTTGCCAAGCACGGAAATCGGGCGGCATCCTCCCAATGCGGAACGGCAGACTGTCTGGAAGCTCTCGGAGTTAATATTCACCAGAATCCGAAAAAGTGTCTGGAACTGTTAAATGAGGCAGGAATGTGCTTTTTCTTTGCACAGGAGTATCATACTTCCATGAAATATGTGGGGGCAATACGAAAAGAATTAGGTTTTCGTACCGTTTTCAATATTTTAGGCCCGTTGACAAACCCGGGAACACCTACGATGCAGCTGCTGGGAGTATATGACGAGTATCTCGTGGAACCTTTGGCGCAGGTATTGCTCGATCTCGGCATCCGACGGGGGATGGTAGTATACGGACAGGATAAGCTGGATGAAATTTCTATGAGTGCAGCGACGACCGTATGTGAGATTCGGGACGGATGGTTTCGGACTTTTGTTCTCACACCGGAAGAATTCGGGTTTGAACGCTGCAGTAAAGAAGATTTAAAAGGCGGCACACCGAAAGAAAATGCAGAGATCACGCTTGCAATCTTAAAAGGGGAGAAAGGTCCTAAGAGAAATGCCGTATTGCTCAATGCCGGAGCGGCGCTTTATATCGGCGAAAAAGCGGACAGTATAAAGGCGGGAATTGCACTGGCAGAAGAACTTATTGATTCAGGAAAAGCATTGGATACGCTGCAAAAGCTGATCGAAGGAAGCAATCGTGGGGAGGGGTGTGTATGACGATTTTAGAACAGCTTGCCGGCTATGCCAGAGAACGAACCGAAAAAGCAAAACAGAAACGCCCGCTTTCGACGTTGAGGCAACAGGCCTTTTCAATGCCGAAAGGAAGTTTTGCATTTGAAAATGCGATAAAAAAGCCGGAGCTTTCTTTTATCTGTGAATGTAAAAAGGCGTCTCCATCCAGAGGGATCATCGTTAGTGATTTTCCATATATACAGATTGCAAAAGAGTATGAGAACGCCGGAGCAGACTGTATTTCCGTATTGACAGAACCAGGATGGTTTTTAGGGAAGGATGCATATCTTAGAGAAATCGCCGAAGTAGTATCTATTCCTTGTCTGCGAAAAGATTTTACCGTAGATGAATATATGCTCTATGAAGCAAAAGTGTTGGGGGCATCAGCGGTACTTCTGATCTGTTCTATATTAAGTGAGCGGCAGATTCAGGAATATATCGGTATCTGTGATGAGATGGGGATTTCGGCTTTGGTAGAGGCACATGATGAAAAAGAAGTGACAATGGCGGTTCGTGCCGGGGCGCGTCTTATAGGAATCAACAATCGGAATTTAAAAGATTTTACAGTAGATACAGACAATAGCCGCAGGTTTCGTGAAATGATTCCGCCGGAGATACTGTTTGTTTCGGAAAGTGGAATTTGCAGCGCCGAAGATGTGAAAAGATTGCGTGAGATCGGCACAGATGCGGTGCTGATCGGAGAAGCGCTTATGAGAACAGAAAACAAGGCGGAAAAGCTGGCTTGGCTAAGAGGTGCTATATGACAAAAATAAAATTTTGCGGTTTGTCCCGTCGGTGTGATATTGAAGCGGTAAACGAACTGAAACCGGAATATATCGGATTCGTATTTGTAAAGACAAGTAAAAGATATGTTTCCTTTGAAAAAGCGGAGGAATTAAAAAGCCTGCTGGATCCAAAGATCAAGGCGGTCGGAGTTTTTGTAAATGAAGATTTAAAACGAATCGAAGAAATTTGCGATAAAAAGGTGATCGACATCGTTCAGCTTCATGGGCTAGAAGAAGAGAAGGAACTGAACTATCTGAGAAGCCGTATTGTTCAGCCGGTCATCAAAGCTTTTTGTATAAAAAAGGAAGAAGATGTCAGACAAGCGGAAAGAAGTCCGGCGGATTTTATTTTATTGGATTCCGGTGCCGGAACCGGAAGAACTTTTGAATGGGAGTGGATAAAACATATGGAAAGACCGTATTTTCTTGCAGGAGGAATCCATATAGATAATGTAGAAAAAGCGCTGGAGCAGTTAAAACCTTATGCGATCGATGTAAGCTCCGGAATCGAAACAGAGGGACGAAAAGATAAAAGAAAAATGGCAGCGATTATGACAGCAGTCAGAAAGGAACGAAAATTATGACGAATCAAAAAGGACGTTTTGGTACTCATGGCGGGCAATATATCCCGGAAACATTGATGAATGCAGTGATCGAATTGGAAGCAGCATATGAGTATTACAAAAATGATCCGGAATTTAACCGGGAACTCACAGAACTTTTCAACGAATATGCAGGCAGACCTTCCAGACTGTATTATGCAGAGAAGATGACGAAAGCTCTTGGGGGAGCAAAAATATATCTGAAACGAGAGGATCTCAACCATACGGGCGCTCATAAGATCAATAATGTGCTTGGACAGGCATTGCTTGCAAAAAAAATGGGAAAGACAAGATTGATCGCGGAAACCGGAGCCGGACAGCACGGTGTAGCCACAGCCACAGCAGCAGCTCTTATGGGAATGGAATGCGAGGTATTCATGGGAAAAGAAGACACCGAGCGCCAGGCATTAAATGTATATAAGATGCGTCTCCTTGGAGCAAAAGTTCATCCTGTAACCTCCGGAACTGCCACCCTGAAAGATGCCGTATCCGAGACCATGCGTGAATGGACCAACCGTATAGCAGATACCCATTATGTACTGGGCTCCGTTATGGGCCCTCACCCTTTCCCAACCATTGTCCGCGATTTCCAGGCAGTTATCTCCAAAGAAATCAAGGAACAGATGCTGGAAAAAGAAGGCAGGCTTCCAGATGCAGTCCTTGCCTGTGTAGGCGGCGGCTCCAATGCCATCGGAACCTTTTACCACTTTATTGAAGACAAAGATGTACAGCTGATCGGATGCGAGGCAGCAGGCCGTGGCGTAAATACTGCAGAGACCGCAGCCACCATTGCCACTGGCAGACTTGGAATCTTCCATGGAATGAAATCCTATTTCTGCCAGGACGAGTACGGACAGATCGCGCCGGTTTACTCTATTTCCGCAGGACTGGATTATCCGGGAATCGGACCGGAGCATGCCCACCTTTACGACACTGGCCGTGCCCAGTATGTACCTGTAACAGATGAAGAAGCAGTAGAAGCCTTTGAATATCTTTCCAAAACAGAAGGAATCATTCCTGCCATTGAAAGCGCCCACGCTGTTGCCTATGCAAGAAAAATCGTGCCGCAGATGGGCAAGGATCAGTGCGTAGTCATTACCATTTCCGGCAGGGGTGACAAAGACTGTGCAGCAATCGCAAGATACAGAGGGGAGGATATCCATGAATAACCGAATTTCAGAAGCATTTGCAAAAGGAAAAGCATTTATCCCATTTATCACCTGCGGAGATCCATCTCTGGAGATCACCGAGCAGCTTGTCTATGCAATGGAGGAAGCAGGTGCAGACCTTATTGAGCTTGGAATCCCGTTTTCCGACCCGACAGCAGAAGGTCCTGTGATCCAGGAAGCCAATGTGCGTGCACTGAGCGGCGGAGTAACCACAGACAAGATCTTTGACATGGTGGTAAAAATCCGTAAAAAAACCAATATTCCAATGGTATTTATGACTTACGCAAACGTTGTTTTTTCCTATGGAACAGAGCGTTTCATCAGGAAAGCAGCAGAAATCGGAATGGATGGACTGATTCTTCCTGATGTACCTTTTGAGGAAAAAGAGGAGTTCGATGTGGTCTGCAAACAGTATGGTCTGGAGCTGATTTCCCTGATCGCCCCCACATCCCACGACCGGATCACCCGGATTGCAAAAGAGGCAAATGGCTTCGTATACTGCGTTTCCTCCCTTGGCGTAACCGGAACCAGAACCCGGATCACCACTGATATCGGAGCGATGGTGAAGCTGGTAAAAGCTGCAAAGGACATTCCATGTGCAGTGGGCTTCGGCATCTCCACCCCGGAGCAGGCAAAGAAAATGGCTGCCCAGTCCGACGGTGCGATTGTAGGCTCCGCCATTGTGAAAATTTGTGCCGCACATGGAGAAAACTGCGTCCCATATGTAAAGGACTATGTAAAGTCCATGAAGGACGCTGTGCGTGAGGCTTAAGCAGGCAGAATATAAAAAATGGAAAAGAAATGCTTCAGTTTTTCCAAAAATAAGCAGAACAGACCAAAAAAATTTAGCTTGTTTTAATTCTAAAAAGACTATAAAAGAGGGCAAAAGCGTTGACATTTTGCCCTCTTTTTTTTATAGTATCATATGTGAATTGATTTTATGTGTAAAATAAATGGTAATGAAAAAGAGGAATGAAGTTGGAGAAAAAACTGGTATTTATTTTTAATCCCAAAGCAGGGAAGGGCAAGATCAAGACATCTCTGATGGATATAGTAGATATCTTTAATAAAGGCGGTTATGAGGTGATCATCCGCGCAACTCAGGCCCCGAAGGATGCCTATGAACAGGTGAAGAAATATGCAGACAAGGTGGATCTGATCGTCTGCAGCGGCGGTGACGGCACGCTGGATGAAGTGGTTACAGGAATTACCGAGGTGGGAAGCAAGGTTCCGGTCGGATACATACCGGCAGGAAGCACCAATGACTTTGCCAACAGCCTTTTTATGCCGAAAAATATGCTGGATGCGGCATCTATGATCATGAAGGAAGAGATTTACAGATGCGACGTAGGCAGATTTAACAGCCAGACTTTTGCCTATGTAGCTGCTTTTGGTCTTTTTACAGATGTGTCTTATGAGACAAGTCAGGATCTGAAGAACATTCTGGGCCATCTTGCTTATGTCCTGGAAGGTGCCAAGAGACTTCTGGATATCAAGGCTTACCATATGAAAGTGACAACAGAGAATGGTGTGATCGAAGATAATTTTATCTACGGCATGGTCACCAATTCCAGGTCTGTGGGCGGATTTAAGAACCTGACCAAGGATGTGGATATGAACGACGGCCTTTTTGAGGTCACTTTGATCGTACAGCCTAAGAACCCGCTGGAAATGCAGGAGATTATCCGGAATCTTCTCAACATGGAGGATAATTCTGACCTGATCTATTCTTTCAAGGCCCGGAAGCTTACAGTTGAAGCAGAGGAAGAAGTAGCATGGACACTGGATGGTGAGTACGGCGGAAGCCCAAGGCTGGTAGAGATTGAGAACCTGCAGCAGGCACTGAATCTTTGCCTGAAGAGCGACAAGTAAACAGGGTGAGACCGGCTGGTATCACCAGAGAGAATTTTTGCGCGTTTTTTGCCTTGCACCTGTGAAAGCATTAAGTGCTTACATGTGAAAAAATAAGAACCAGTAATGTGTGATGAATCGTTGTTTATGGAGAGAAGGTACCGCAGATAAATGGCAGCCTGGGGAAATAAGCAGCGAGATGAACGAGAGGAGAGGAACAATGGGAGATTATGTTAATGTGAAGGAATTATTCGGATGTGATGTATTCAATGATTCCGTCATGCAGGACCGTCTGCCGAAGAAGGTTTACAAAGAGCTGAAGAAAACCATTGAAGAGGGCAAGGAGCTTTCCATGGAGGTTGCAGATGTGGTTGCCCACGAGATGAAGGAATGGGCCATCGAGAAGGGGGCCACTCATTACAGTCACTGGTTTCAGCCCCTTACAGGCGTAACTGCAGAGAAGCACGATGCATTTATCACCGCACCTATGGAGAATGGAAAAGTCCTTCAGAGCTTTTCCGGTAAAGAGCTGATCAAGGGAGAGCCGGATGCATCTTCTTTTCCATCTGGCGGACTTCGTGCCACCTTTGAGGCAAGAGGCTATACAACATGGGATTGTACCTCACCGGCTTTTGTAAGACATGATGCAGCAGGTGGAACCTTATGCATTCCTACCGCTTTCTGTTCCTATACAGGAGAAGCACTGGATCAGAAGACACCGCTTCTTCGTTCTATGGAAGCAATCAATACACAGGCATTAAGACTTTTCGGAAATACGACCTCCAAACGGGTGACACCATCTGTTGGTGCAGAGCAGGAGTATTTCCTTGTTGATAAAGAGAAATATATGCAGAGAAAGGATCTGGTTTACACCGGACGCACTCTTTTCGGAGCCATGCCTCCGAAAGGACAGGAGATGGATGACCATTATTTCGGAACCATCCGTCAGAGAGTTTCCGCATATATGAAAGAAGTAAATGAAGAGTGCTGGAAGCTGGGAGTTACAGCCAAGACCCAGCACAATGAGGTTGCACCGGCACAGCATGAGCTTGCGCCGATCTATGCACCTGTTAATATTGCAGCAGATCACAACCAGATCATGATGCGTATCCTGAAAAAGGTGGCAAGCCGTCACGGCATGCGCTGTCTGCTTCACGAGAAACCTTTTGCAGGCTTGAATGGTTCCGGTAAGCACAATAACTGGTCCCTGACTACTGATGACGGAATCAATCTTCTGGAGCCGGGTAAGACACCACATGAGAACATTCAGTTCCTTCTGGTTCTGACCTGTATCCTGAAAGCAGTTGACAAGCATGCAGATCTTCTTCGTGAGTCCGCTGCAGATGTTGGAAATGACAAGCGCCTTGGCGGTCATGAGGCTCCGCCAGCTGTTATTTCGGTTTTCCTTGGAGAGCAGCTTGAGGATGTGCTGGAGCAGCTGATCAGCACTGGTACTGCTACAAGAAGTAAGACCGGGGAGAAAATGGATACAGGCGTTAAGACGCTTCCGGATTTCATGAAGGATGCTACAGACCGTAACCGTACTTCACCCTTTGCTTTTACCGGCAATAAATTCGAGTTTCGTATGGTTGGTTCCAAGGATTCCATTTCCGCATGCAATGTGGTGCTGAATACCATTACTGCTGAGGCGTTTAAGGAAGCCTGCGATGTTCTGGAGAGCGCAGAAGACTTTGATCTGGCAGTCCATGATCTGATCAAGGAATATGCTACCCAGCATCAGAGAATCGTATTTAACGGCAATGGCTATGCTCCTGAATGGGAAAAAGAGGCACGCCGCCGCGGACTTCCTGTTCTGCCATCTATGGTAGATGCCATTCCGGCACTTACTACAGATAAGGCTGTAGAACTGTTCGGAGAATTTGGAGTATTTACAAAGACTGAGCTGGAGTCCAGAGCGGAGATCCAGTATGAGATTTATGCGAAAGCAATTAACATCGAAGCGAAAACCATGGTGGACATGGCAACCAAGCAGATCATTCCGGCAGTTATCAAGTATACAACTGTACTGGCAGAGTCCATCAATCAGGTGAAGGCAGTTGGACCAATTGACGTGAGCGTTCAGATGGATCTTCTGAAGAAAGCAAGCAAGCTTCTGAAAGAAGTGAACAGTACCATGAATAAGCTGAGCAAGCTGGTAGATCAGATCGAGACGCATCCGGAAGGACGTGACAGGGCAGTGTTCTGCAGAGAGAAACTGGTTCCTGCAATGGAGAAATTAAGAGAGCCGGTTGACGAACTGGAAATGTTAGTGGATAAAGATATGTGGCCGATGCCATCTTATGGAGATCTGGTGTTTGAGCCGTAAAGTGATCAGGAGGACTGCAGCCGCAGTCCTCTTTTCAATTAAAGAGGTAAAGTGAAAGCAGGAAAAAAGATGAGTGAATTTGATTTTTTAGAGGAACAAGGTGTCAGTGCGGCACTTATTAAGGCTGCGGATGAGTTTCGACAGGAATATGGTGTTTCAGAGGAAGCGAAGCACAGACGGATAAAACCGGCGCTGCCATTTTATGGGAAGGAAACATTGGAGATGGCCATGGCAGCGGTGCTGGAGCAGGAGAATCTGCTTCTGGCAGGACCGAAGGCTACGGGAAAGAATGTGCTGGCAGAGAATCTGGCATATATTTTCGGGAGACCGGTGTATAACGTGTCCTTTCATGTGAATACAAACAGCGGTGACCTGATTGGAACAGATACTTTCGTGGATAATCAGGTGAAGCTGCGTAAGGGAAGCATTTACCAGTGTGCTGAGGAAGGCGGATTCGGTATTCTGGATGAGATCAATATGGCGAAGAATGATGCGGTTTCTGTACTTCACGCCACATTGGATTACCGCCGGTCTATTGATGTGCCAGGATATGACAAAATAGACCTTCACCCGGCGGCAAGATTTATTGGAACCATGAATTACGGGTATGCCGGAACCAAGGAGCTGAATGAGGCTCTGGTTTCCCGTTTTCTGGTAATCGACATGCCGGCACAGAATGAGGAAACGCTTGGATTTATTTTCAACAGGATGTTCCCGGATGCAAAGAAAGAGGCTGTGGAGCAGTTTATGGGAGTATTTCTGGATCTGCAGCAGAAATCCATGAACAGTGAAATTTCCACAAAGCCGCTGGATCTTCGCGGCCTGCTTGCTGCCATGAAGATCGTGCGTACCGGGCTTTCCCCATGGCAGGCGGTACGTATGGGCATTGTTAATAAAACATTTGATGTGTTTGAGAAGGAAATCGTGGAGGATGTGGTGCGAACCAGAATTCCACAGGGCTGGACACGGGAAGATGTTTATGGAGAATAAAGAAAACGAATCTTTAAAAATTTCTGCCAAATTGGTTGATCTTGAAGATGCAGAGGAATTTTTGAAGAAATCAGCTATTGGGAAAGAAAAAATTAAAATTGCAGCTGGGGATAAGAAATCAGAAAAAGTTTCAATGGAAGTACCTGTAGCGGAGAAAAGCGAAAATTTTCAGGCAAGAGAGGATAACTGTGAAGAACTGAATCTCCAGGATTATCAATTAGAGCTGGAAAACCGTATCCGAAATCTGCTCTGGACCATCAGTGGGGACTACACCCAGCAGATGAAGCCGGATGTTTCCCTGTTCCTCAGGTCAAAGGATATTGCATTGTATGATGGAATTAAGCAGGGCGCATTGGCGAAATTCTTCGATAAAGATTTTCTGGGAATGTATTTGGTGAAAAAAATATTCATGGGCGCGGATGAAGCTGCGCTTACCTTTGTTTCGCAGCTCTGTATTGAAGAAGCCATCGGAGAACGGATTTGTGAACAGCGCCCTGGGATCTGGGAGATGCAGAGGAAAGCCTGCGAGGACATACTGGATCAGGAATATGAGACTATGCCGTCGGCAGCAGATAAGCTGGGCTATCTGAGAGTGAATCTGCTGAGAAGGCGGATTGACAGAGGTGGAAATATTTCTTTGAAAAAGAAGAATCCGCAGGATGATTCCAGAAGTGAGAAAAAATCGGCGGATAGTGTGGAAAATGCGGATGTATCAAATGGAACAATAACAGGAAATGCGGATGTATCGAATGGAAGAATAGCAGGAAATACGGATGCATCAAATAAAACTATAACAAATATAACAGAAAACAAACAAAAGAATAGAAAATACAAAGGGATCTATCACTATATTGACTTGATTTCCAGCGCAGCAGAAGCTGCGGATACAATGTCTTTAATCCGCATTATAGACACTGTATACAATGAAGTCGCTGACCCCGACTTTTCCAAAAAGGCAACCCTTGAGCAGGTGCTTGCTGTCACTATGGAGGATCTGACGGAGTTTGACTGGCACGACTATCTTTCCGAAGAAATGTATGAGGACGCACTGGAAAGCTATATGGAGCAGCTTACCTCCAATGTGGCGGGTATGGAGAATGCGGATGTCACCCGGGAGATGGAAGAGGAACGGCAGTCGAAACAGAAAATTACAGTTCTGCCTCCGGAGGCTTTGGAAAAAGCCCACACCTATGTGGAACTGAATTTTGGAAAAACGTATCTGAGCGAGCTGGAAGAGAAGCGGATAAACCAGCTGATGTGCCGTGACATCCACAGCGATTGCAGCCTGTATTTTACTGAGGGAATTCTGAAAAGTCCGGTAAAACGAAATTACCAGTATGAATATGCAAAAAGGTTGAAAAATAAGAATATCTGGCTTTATCATGACAAACACCGTATTGTGAAGCGGAATATCTCCCTTCTCACAGAAATGCTGAAAAAGTCACTGGTCATCAAAAGTGAAAATCAGGAGATTCTTTCAGATAGAGGAATGATTGTTCCATCAAGGCTGTGGAGGCTTGGAAGAAGCAGTGATGCACAGGTTTTTAAGCGGGAATTGAAGGGAGATTCTTCTGATTTTGTGGTAGATGTGCTGATTGATGCCAGTGGTTCCCAGATGAGCCGCCAGGGAGAGGTAGCGCTGCAGGCATACATTATCAGCGAGGCACTTAGCAATGCAGAGCTGCCCCACAGAGTGATGAGCTACTGCACTTTCTGGGATTATACCATTCTCCACCGCTTCAGAGAATATGACGACCCAAGAAGTGCAAATGAAAATATATTTAACTATGTAACATCATCCAACAACCGTGACGGACTTGCCATCCGGGCAGCAGGATACGGTCTGCTGAACCGGGAGGAAGAGAAAAAGATTCTGATCATTCTCAGTGATGGACGTCCTTACGATGTTATTGTCAATCGTCCCAATGCAAAGAATCCGGCACCGTATCATGGGAAGTACGCAATTACCGACACTGCAGCCCAGATCCGTAAGCTGCGCAGCCAGGGAGTGAGCGTGCTGGGTGTCTTCGCCGGGGAAGAGAAAGATCTGGCGACGGAGAAGAAGATTTTTGGAAAGGATTTTGCATATATCCGAAATATTACCGGATTTTCCAAAATCGTTGGAAGATATCTTACAAAGCAATTGGAGGATGATGAATAAGAAAGCAGAATACGGAGGTAACGCCATGTTCCAAAATAACAAAAAAGCTGCCTTCCTGGACTACCTGATGATCATTGTGGGTACAGCCCTTATGGCAACTGCCATAAACAGTGTTTTCGATATGTCCGGTATGGTAACCGGAGGCTTTTCCGGTATTGCGATCCTGGTAAAAGAGTGGACGGAGGGAGTCGTGCCGGGAGGCATCCCACTGTGGATCACGAACTTAAGTCTGAATATCCCGCTGTTTCTGATCGGAATGAAGCTCAGTGGATTCCAGTTTGTGAAAAGGGCACTGGTGGGAGAAATCTGCCTGTCATTCTGGCTGGCGGTTCTTCCGGCATTTGATATTGCAGGAAATGATCTTTTGCTGGCAGCCGTTTATGGTGGTGTAATCCAGGGGATTGGAATCGGACTTGTGTTTCTTGGAAGAGGAACTACCGGGGGCACAGACATGATGGCGGCACTGCTGCAGCGGAAGCTACGCCATTACTCCATTGCCCAGATTATGCAGTTTATTGACGGAGCCATCGTACTTGTAGGTATGTATGTGTTCGGTGTGCAGAAAGCACTTTATGCCATCATCGCCGTTTATCTTGTAACAAAGGTATCTGACAGCTTGATCGAAGGTCTGAAATTTTCAAAACAGGCGTATATCATTACCAGCAAGCCTGATGAGATTTCCAGAGAAATCATGGACAAACTGGATCGCGGAGTGACAGGAGTCCACGGAAAGGGAATGTACTCCGGCCAGGACAAGCTGCTTCTTTACTGCGTTGTGGGACGCAAGGAGATCGTGGCATTGAAAGAGCTGGTAGACCATATTGACCCGGATGCTTTTGTGATCGTGTCTGACGTGCGTGAAGTCCATGGTGAGGGATTTATTGAACGTAAGTAAAAAGAAAAACTTTACCAAAGCCTTCTGCGCACCGCAAAAAAAGGGGAAAATAGGGCTTGAAATTGGAGTGATATAGAAAAAGTTAAAAAAATTTGCTGGAAATTTGTAAATTTTTTCTACTTTCCTCTTCCTTTTTTGGTGATTTTGTATTAAAATAGGTTCATGAATTTTTGGAATCAGTAGATTTTCCTAAGACTGTCTGAGG
>OLOJ01003258.1_pt1 | contig 11763 bp, 13 predicted proteins | sample 1672251 | NCBI WGS metagenome assembly OLOJ01 (sample SAMEA3136664, study PRJEB25190) | human gut metagenome | biome: human gut; feature: human-associated habitat; material: faeces | place: Austria | collected 2013 | reverse complement strand
ACTGCGAAAACGCCGGTTACGGCACGAGTGTTCGGCTAACAATGAAAATCAACCTTGCTGTTGGCATTGATGCCGGCCTTTGCAGCAAACAAATTACCGAAGGCAACCGTCAGCTTATTGTGCGCATAGCCAATAGCGGCGTTTGCGGTAACGTCAGCGCCGTCAATGGTGACCTTGACATCGTCGGTGCTCGTCAACTCGATACCAGCAGAAAGCTCATCGGTAAACGTGTAGCTGTACGTGCTGTAGGTGGCAATGTTGCTAGCAACAGTGCCCGCGAGCTTGTACTCCACAACCTGACCAACCTGAGAATCGGCAACCTTGCCGTATTCGCCTGTCTGGTCGTTCTTGATGGTTTTGTTCACGGTAGGCGTACCGGTTTTGGGAGTGATGGTAAGCGCATCCCCGCCAACTACAGCAAAAATCGGAGAAGTACCGGCATTATCGACGACACCCTGAGTGGAATTGAAATTCGTAACGAACAGCCAGTAACCGCTTTCGAGGGTAATTGCCTTGCCCGAACCCAACGTTTCCGTAGCAGCCTTTCCGCTCACTGCTACGGCAATCTGATTAGCGATGCTCGAAGCATCTACAATAGTGGTGCTGCCGGTGCCAGTTACTTTGCTTGCAATCCATTCAGCAGCGGGCTGAGCGTTGGTGCCACCGGCGTAAGCAGGGTCGTTTGCAGTAATGACGCCCAAAACTGCGTTCTTAATATCGTCGTTTACCCAGGTGATATCCGAAACGCTTCCATCGGCGTTTTTCGTGGCATTGAACAGCTTAAACGCGCTATAGGAAAGCGCGTTTGCGTCGGTTTCCGTAGCTGTTTTGCCGATGGTGACCTCGCCCGCATATGCCGTTGAGGCGCCAACCATCATGCTACCGCCACAAAGAGAAGCCGCCAGCAATCCTGCAAGGGCAACCTTGGAAGCATTCGTTTGCAGAGAAACTTTTTTGTACATCAATTCCCCCTCTTTTCCCCTTTTTAGGAATGGAATCGAATTGTTTCAAACTACATTATTATAACAGAAACAAAACCAAAATTGCTCGTAGAACAGCAGGTCGGATTATCCATCACGTCAGGTGGCGAAGTTGGCATGGAGGGCAGGTTCTTGCTGGTATTCGCCTATTGTACGCTCGTCGTCGCGCACGACCAATCGGGCAGCATCCCGACGTAGGTCTCGTAGCCTCGCCTCATCAGCTCCAGGAAGACCGCGTTCTCGTACATGCGGCCCCAGTCCATGTCGCGCGTCCCCAGGACCAGCTCCTTCTTGGTTTCGAAACTCGAATTATTTAAAAGTTTCGAAACCGAGGGGGGCAATATTGCAGGCATTGCAATATTGCGAGCATGGATGTTTCACGGTGTACAAAGCCGTAAAGGTTGCCCGGAGGTTGCCAAATAAATAGCCTCTAATCCATTGATGCAGGTCAAAGGCTTGAAATCACCTGGCATCAGCTTACTCCCACTCAAACTTGAGATTCCACTGACGTCCGAAAACGCTTCGAGCTCCCTTGGATTTTCATACAGTACATGATATAAGGTAATTGGTTTTCCGCTAGGAAGGCTTCCAAGTGCCGGGGACATTTTCCCCGGCTTTTTAATATGAGCAGGACATTATCAATAGGCAATGAAGAGCCAAGGGCTGTTAATCTCGCCCTTGGCCCAATCTATCTCCTCCGCAATCCCCGTTGACAGCGCGTGTCGGATCGACGCCCGTCTGGCAGTTTAATATTCGCCCGTCGCGCAGAATGCGCCGGCGCATCTCGTTGCTACGGCCGGCCCCTCCGTCTCGTCTGTCTTGCGACGTGCGTGGCGGCTTCGCCGCCGCACGAGACGATATGAGCAGGACATGAAAAAAGTTGGAAGCCCCTCCTGCATGCATATCCGCGAATTAGGCCGACAATAGAGGTGTCCAAACCGCCAGCGGCCATGGCGGCAACGCCCGCCGTGACGCCCCCGAGGACAAAGCCTCTGCGCGAGATTCCCGTGCTGATTCCATCCATACTTCCATACCCTCCTGTCAATGATTGCTCGTTTCGTTGCATCTAGCAACTTGCCAAACGCATTGCATGATGCGGTTTCGGTTGAGAATGGATGATTTGGTGATACGCATTGTAAAAAAGATGACACCAAGAGAAGAACGCAAGCCGTCTCCTTTAATTATCATTCAAAGGGCATGGCTAAGATTCTTCTCGCTTAAGGCCGGGTGCCCATGTGCACCGATCAAGCCTTACTTAAAAGTCCCTTGGAAAAGTTGACGCAAGAGCCAAAAGTCCCTTGGAAAAGTTTATAATTTGCAAGAAAGTCCCTTGGAAAAGTTTCACGCAACGTTTTGATAAGGGGAAACATGCTCAAGCGAAAAATCACAGACACCCTCTCGGCTTGGAAAGCCAGTCCCAACCGCAAGCCCATCATTCTCAAAGGCTGCAGGCAGTGCGGGAAAACCTTCGCCGCGCAGCACTTTGCACATGCGAATTACCAGAGCGTCGTATACATAAACTTCTTCGAAAACCCTGGCGCAAAAGACATTTTCGCCGGCTCTTTGAACGTGGATCAAATTATCCTTATGGCGTCCGCCTATCTTGGCGGCAGCGCTCGCTTCATTCCCAATGAAACCGTACTAATCCTTGATGAAATACAAGAGTGTCCGCAAGCGCGCACGGCACTCAAATTTTTCTGCCTCGATGGCCACTACGATGTTATCGCGACGGGCTCGCTTCTAGGCGTTGCCGGCTATGGCGAACAGCCGGCATCCATACCCGTCGGATACGAAACAGTCATCGACATGCATCCACTCGATTTCGAAGAATTCTGCTGGGCAAATGGCATGCCGGAAACGGCAATAGATTTGCTGCGCAATTGCTTGAACATCGAAACGCCCATTCCCGCCGCGATTCATTCCCGCATGAGGTCTCTTTTGCTTGAGTACGCGGTAGTGGGCGGCATGCCCGACGCCGTGCAAACGTTCGTGGACTCGCGTGACATGTCAAGCGTACTTCGCATTCAGCGTGACATCGTTCGCGCATACGAAGACGACATGGTGAAATATGCGCCCACAGCCGACAAGCCCCTTATCAAGCAATGTTTCCAATCCATCCCAAGGCAGCTTGCCAAAGAGAACAAGAAATTCCAGTACTCACTCATAAAGAAAGGGTCGACCGCCGCGCGTTTCGCCGGCAGCCTGCAATGGGTCGAAGATGCGGGAATAACCGTTCGCTGCCGAAACCTATCCATCACCGAGCTGCCGCTTGACGGCAATGCAATCGAAGATCAGTTCAAGGTCTATATGGCCGATACTGGCCTGTTCGTAAGCATGCTCGAAGACGGCACACAGTTCGATATCCTGAACGGCAATCTCTTCGGGTACAAAGGCGCCATTTTCGAAAACCTCATTGCCGACATTTTCTCGAAAATGAATCGACGTCTTTATTACTTTAGAAAAGACTCGGGGCTCGAACTGGATTTCGTGATTCGCTATAAAGGACAATGCACGCCGGTTGAAGTCAAGGCGAACGACGGCAATGCCAAAAGCGTAAAAACTGTGCTGAAGCATCCCGAAAAATATCATGTCGAATCGGCGATAAAGCTAGCCGACTTGAACCTCGGCCGCAAAGACGGAATTCTCACGCTGCCACTCTATATGGCGTTTTTACTTACAGAAAGGTAGCTGCCGAGCCGGACACTGCAATAGTCGTGGTTTATTCAATTTCATAGGGGGAAACATGCGAATCGTTGTGTCCAGCGGCAGCCCGCGTAAAAACGGCAACACCGCCATCACGATTGAGGCGCTCAAGGAAGGCGCCCAGACCGCCGGCCGCTCCAGCGGTTTTCGTTGAACGCAACACCCAGCGAACATACCAGGCCTATGATGGCGCACAGCACAAGAATCCATATCACCGGCACCAGGCCCGTGGCGTCTCCTAGCACGCCAAGCAAGGGCGATGCAATGCCACCCACAGCCACAGCCACGCCGAACGACAGCCCCGACGCCATGCCCAGATGCGCCGGCAAATACGACTGACCCAGCGCAATAGCCGGCGGGTTGAACATGTTCACGCACAGCGCCAGCACCATAACGGCCACCACGCACAGCCACACGTTGTCCGACAGCACGAAGACGATGAGCGCCACCGCCATGAGCGCGAAGCATGCAACCATAAGCTTCGGCGTTTCGATGCGACGCACCACAAAGCCCGACAATGCCGTGGCGCACGCGCCGCAGATGGAAAACACCGTGATAAGCAGCGAGGCGGAATCTTCCGACGCGCCGAACGTAGCCACCAAGTACAGCGGGAAGAAGCTAGTCACGCCATAGAACACGATGGATCGCACGGAAAGGGCACCCAGAACCACCGAGAACGCGCCCCAATGGTCGCGCACGCCCTCCCCAACCGGTCCGCCCGCCTTGCGAACGCCAAACTGAAGAAATCGCTTGTTCAGAGTAAGCAGCACCAGAGCGTACGGGATGCAAATGGCCAAATACACCAGCGTGCCCGAAAGACCGAACGCCGTGATGGCGGCGACGCTAATGATGGGGCCCAGGCAAAAGCCCACCTGGCCGCCCACGGAAAACACCGACATGCTAACGGCCTTGTCTTCTCCGCCAGCCAAATTTGCCAAGCGCGCGCCCTCGGGATGCAGCATGGCGTTGCCGATGCCCGAAACCATGGCCGCCGCCACGATGAGCCAATACGATTGCAGCACGCCCACAAGCGCCAAGCCGATACCCGCCAGCGCAACGCCCGCCGACATAAGCCACGGGCGGGCTTTCCTGTCGCCCAGCCAGCCGAACAGCGGCTGGATAATGGCCGAGGCGCTGTTCGCTGCCAGCACCAACGCGGTGATTTCAGCATACGAGAAGCCCGATTTGATAACCAAAAACGGCAGCACCGACGCCAGGCCGCCCTGGGCGGCATCGACGCAAATATGCCCTCCCATCAAAACGAAGGGCAGCTTGTTCGGAAAGCGTTTTCCGCTTTTACTCATGAAATGCAAACTCTCTATGGTTCGTGTGCAAGCGTCGAAAAGCCAACGCGGACGCAAAAATACGTACGAAGCCATTCTAGCCAAACAAGCTTCAATCGCCAGAAAACCCACAACGCATAGAGATTGCCTCGAGCATTTCTGAAAGCCCAGAAGCATTGGCGCCTTTTCAACGATCCGTCGCAAAGAATGCGCGGGCGCGCTTAAAATGCAAACTCCTAAGCGTCTATCATCGCGGCATATCCAAGGAGCAAACCAAGGCCACCGTAAAAAGGCTCACTCGTATATCGCGAAATTTGCGCTGCACACCACCGCGCATAGGGCGCAAAATGTGCGACGAAGTAATCTCCGAAATCGCTTTCTTCGATGCGCGCGCCTTCGCCGGGCCGCACGGTTTTTGCGTTCACCAAGCAGAGAAACGACAAAAACTCGCACAGCGTGCCCACATGATCGATTGGATCGTTCGCTTGCCCGGCCGCCACTTTTTTCGCAACGCCGCAGCGTTTCATGAACTCTTCGATTTCTTCAAACTCCTTGCCAACGCAAAGAATGCATTTCTTGCCGCGCCGCTCGGCATCTCATACACCAATATAAGGCGTGATGCACGGCGAAGTCGCCCCGACGAAAAGATGCATATAGGCCTGGCGAACCTCGTGAAACACGTCGGCCGCAGCTTTGCCCCGATACGAATCGAAACATTCAGCCACTTTACGGCGGTCGTCCACCGGCAACGCCATGCCGTAGCGAGTCATTATGCGGCACCCCCTTCATACTTCTCGATTTCACACACGAAATCGTTGAAATTGTTGTTGCCGGTCATTTCATCGTGCGCAATCGTGGAAAGCGACTGCGTGTGGCCGTCGATGAAATCGTCGCCCTCGGGGCCGCGGGGAAGCATTAGCGTGTCGGGGCGAATGCCCTGGTTCACCACAGCCTTCAGCACCACATAGCCGTGGTCGTTGAACACACGCACCGTGTCGCCCGACTGAATGCCGCGCGCTGCAGCGGTTTCCTCGTGAATGAGCACCGTAGGTTCACCGCGAAGTTCGTCGAGCCACGGAATGCCCTTAACAGCGAATGGGCCCAATAGTGGTGATGGCCGCTTACGCCGTAAAGCGGGTACTTTTCACGCGCCGGGTTTGCCTGGTATGCCTCGAAGGCCTCTTCGTACCACGGGTAATGGTCTTGAGGGCGAGTCGTCCATTCAATGGTATCGCGGCTTATGAGCTTCTCCAGGAAGAACTGCGTGCGCCCCGTGGCGTTGTATTCCACGCCGACGCGCGCGGCGATTTTCGGCTCCCCAAAAATGCTCTGCTCGCTCATAACGTCGTAGCCACAGCCAGCTTCCAAGTTTTCGGGTGTGTCCAGGTATTCGCGCAGATATTCTTCGTCTGACTTATATAAGCCATCGAAGCCCATTCCGTCGGCAATGGCGCGGAAGATGTCGATGTCAGTCTTCGCCTCACCGAGCGGCTCCACAGCCTTCCGGCGGGAACATCGCATTCCTTCGCAGCGAATTCCACCGCGAAGTCTTTGATGGCCTCTTTCGCCACGGAATACACCGTGCGCACAGCAATGCCGCTAGCATCGAAGGAACCCTCAAGCTCGGGATCGGTTACCGAGAACGACGAGCCAAATGTTTGGCTTGCGGAATCGTACACCGCTTCGTTGTCGACGGAATCGCCGCCCTCCTTCATGGCGGGCAACGGATCCATGCCCAAATCGGATAGACGCAGATAGTTGAGGTCTTCCTTCGCGAGCAACAGCGCCACGGAATGGTTACGCAGATAGTCGTAGTCGATGAGGTCGTTGTCGATGGTGTAGTTGCACATGGCCAGCAGCATGGCTCCATCGGTGTCAGGACGCACCGGTACCCAAATGTCGGAATGGGCAGCTGACTTGAATTTATCGGGAATAAGTTTGATGGCCTCGGCCCAGGAAATCTCTTCCCACTGGCCGGAGCCTCGCTTGCCCGTTTGACGCATGGGATGCAGCACGCGATGCGTGGCATGCGCGGCCTTTCACACAGCCCACGGCGCTTTGCGTTTGACGATAGTCGCGGCCGGCCTCCGATACCACATTACAGTCTGAGATAAGCCATCGATGAACTTCGGTGGCGAGCATTCGGCGCATGGCCTACAGTTTGGCCAAGCCCCGAGGGGCCGCCGATCGGGCGTCCCCGGATGGCCGCGTGCCCCTGCCCCTCGAGGGCCCGGGGGTGTTGCCACCGAGGACGCTCGCCGCTCCGAACGACTGATAGGAAACTGCCGGGCCCGGGGGCCACGGCCAGGTAATGTGGGTGTCGAGGGGAGGGCTTCCGATCGGCCTACCGATTGGAGGATACCACCATGGCACCACCCGCCAGGCCGGAAATCGTCATAGGGCTCGACGTCGGGAAGTCGTCGCACTGGGCGTGCGTGGTCACGCGCGAGGGCGAGCTTCTGGCAAGCAAGCCTGTCTTGAACAGGGAAAACGCCATCGACGGGCTCTATGCGCAGTACCCGGGCGCGCTGGTCGTCGTCGACCAGGTCCGCAACATCGGGTCGCTGGCGCTTTCGCGCGCCAGGCTCGCTGGGATGCCGCGCGCGTACCTGCCCGGGCTCGCCGCTCACGGCGCGTCGAGGCTGTTCGCCGGCGACGCCAAGACCGACGAGCGCGACGCGATGGTCATCGCGAAGACGGCGCTGGGCATCCCCGACGCGCTGCTGCCGGTGGCCGACAGGCCGCCGGAAATAGAGGCGGCCAGGTCGCTCGCCGCGCAAAGGGACTTCCTGACCTGCGAGAACACGCGCAGCAAGAACAGGCTCCGCAGCATATTGCTCGAATCGTGCCCGGAATTCGAGGCGCACGCCGACCTCTCGGACCCGGCGACCCTCAAGCTCATGGCCGCCGTCGGCGGCCCGTGGTCGATATCCGAGGCGTCGCCGCAGGCCGTCGGGGCGCTCACGCGCGGCTGCGGGCGCGCCAAGGTGGCTGCGCTGGTCGAATCCGTCGGATCGTCGAGCAGGCCGCACCCGGCGGCCGTCGCCTGCGAGGACCGCGCCGTCCGGCTGCTCGCGCGAAGGATATCGGAGAACGCCGCCGAGATCGAGTCGCTGACCTCCGAGATATCGGCGCTGCTTTCCGCCGACGAGACGTACAGGTGCCTGCTCACGGTGCCCGGCATAGGGTCGCGAACGGCCTCCGAGCTGGTCATATCCATAGACATAGCCGACTTCCCGAGCCACGACAGGCTGGCCTCGTACTGCGGGCTGGCGCCGCGCAACCGGCGGTCAGGCACGTCGATATCGTCGGTGTCGGCGTCGCGGCAGGGCAACAAGAGGCTGAAGAACCTGCTCGTATTCTCGTGCAACTGCCTAGCGCGCAGCCGCAACCGATGGGGCGGCTACTACGCGCGCTGCCGCGACAGGGGAATGCCGCACGGCAAGGCCCTGAAGGCCGTTGCGAGGAAGCGGCTCAAGGTGATCTACGCGATTATGCGGGACAAGGTTCCGTACTCGGCCTAGCGAGCCGATTGGAAAAGAAAAAGCGCAGGCCCCTTACGGGGCCCGCGGCAGCGTTGTCCCCATCGAGCGAAATTCGCCAACAAATCAATTGACAAAACTATAGGAACACATTAGGAGAAGGTCGTGGAAGAACCGTGCGAAAGAATCAATGAGAAGAAGGCAGAGGTCTGTTTCGGCATGTTCGACAGCCGGAGGCTCGATTTTGGCTACCGCGAAACGTTCGAGAAGATGCTCAAGGAGCGCAAGCGCGGTGCATTCAGCGATGCTGCACCAGATGGATTTGGCGGCGGGTTTGGATTCGGATTCGGCGGATACTTGTGTTGCTAGCCATCGCATTTCGAATGCAGCACGAAGGCGGCAACGGCAGGACACGCAGTCGACTATAAAAGCAACAAAGTCCATCTATTGCAAAATAGTCAATTCTTGATACCTTAAGTATTGAGAAAACGTCAATTATTGATTCTTTTAGCATTGCGAAAAGTGAGTTTTGTATCTTATACTCTATTGCGAAAATTGTAATTTCTATCATCGAACAAGGTGCTCTCCATGTTTAAAAGAAAAGTCTACGACAAGTTGCTCGACTGGAAGCGCGAATGCGGCGGCAAATATGCTGCGCTGCTCGAAGGTCCTAGGCGTGTAGGGAAAAGCACTATTGCGCAGCATTTCGCCGAAAGCGAATACGACACGCATATCGTCATCGATTTTGCCAACATCGCTAAAGAGATGCTCGAGATATTTAGCGATCTTGCAAATCTCGACGTATTCTTCCTTAGGCTGCAGGCGCAAACAGGGGTAACGCTTATTCCCCGAAAATCAGTCATCGTCTTTGACGAAGTACAGTTGGCACCGAAGGTGCGCCAAGCTATCAAATATCTCGTAGCCGACGGGCGATACGACTACATCGAGACCGGCTCGCTTATATCCATAAAGAAGAACGTCAAAGGAATTGTCATCCCCTCCGAAGAATACCGTATTGCCGTGCATCCCATGGATTATGAGGAGTTCTGCTGGGCGTGCGGCAAAGGCAGTTATGCCCTCATTGAGCAGCTTGCGGCGCTTGGAAAACCCGTTGGTAAGGCAACCAACAGAACGCTCATGAGGGACTTCCGCATCTACATGGCAGTCGGAGGCATGCCCCAGGCGATCGATGCGTATATCCAAAAGAAAAGCTTCGAGAGTATCGACCGCGTAAAGCGTGAAATCATCCAGCTTTACGCATCTGATTTCAAGAAAGTTGACCCGAGCGGGCGCTTGTCGGCTATTTTCGAGGCGATACCGGCGCAGCTCGCCGCCAAGCAAAACCGTTTCCGCGTATCAACCGCCACAGGAAAGCGGAGAACCTCCAAAGACGAAGAGCGCCTCTATGACCTTATCGACTCGAGAACGGTGTTGCCTTGCTACAACGTAGCCGATCCGGGTATCGCCCTGGCGCAAAGCAAGGATTTGGACTCGTACAAGCTCTACCTTGCGGACACGGGGCTGTTCGTGTCTATGATGTTCAACGCTGAGGACAGGGCGAACGCGGATATATACAAGAAACTGCTGAGCGACAACCTGAGCGCGAATCTTGGGTATCTCTACGAGAACGCGGTGGCGCAGATAATTGCAAGCAGCGGAAGAGGGCTGTACTATCACACGTGGACCCCCGAAGGCAAAAGCCACTCCCGCGAGGTTGATTTCTTGCTGCCAGACAAAGCGAAGATCGCGGTTGTCGAAGTGAAATCGTCCAACGTCAATAACCACACGTCCATTAATGAATTTGGGGAGAAATACTCAAAGGTCGTATCAACACGCATTCTTTTCTCGCAAAAGGACGCTTCCCACGATGGCTCTCTTAAATTGAGGCCGCTCTACCTGGCGCCGGCGATCATCGACGCAATAGGTGGATGACAACTTGTTATTTCGCATGCGCTCACTTTCCGACGCGCTGGCAGAACCTCTCGACGTGCTCTTCGATGCGTCGGTGGCAATCATGCCTTTTCGCGGGCTCTCTATCGCTCGCGTGGATTTATGCCCCTAGATAGAATAAAAGCCGGGGGATAAGCCCCCGGCACTTGGAGATAGCTGAACAGCCACCGATGTCTATATACAAAATCCGCATCGGATTTTCAAGGGCGGAAAGATCAAGACCCCCCAATAGTATGTAGGCATATGATGTATCCAAAATCCGCTGTTCGCAATGCGGTTAGCGTATTACGACCTTCGCCACAGATCGGCATCGCTTGTTGGCATATCGTTGTCCTCGAACTCCCCAAGGTAAGTGTAGTGATGATACCTCTCCCCGTCATACTCGTATCCTGTGTAGTCGTAGCCTTTTTGAGTGACTCCTTGATATGGCCTGAACTCGGCTTCGGCTTCTTCCTTTGTATAGTCGTCAGCATCAAACCGAGCGCATGGGGCGCGACATCTCCTCCGCCATGGTTGAGCACCTGGGCTTCTTCCAATCCCTCGACGATGTGAAGGTCTATTACGACAACGGTCAGGACACCGCCAAGCAAGCGCTCGACCGCTCAGTGGAAAAGATCCTCTCAAAAGGGGCCGTCCGACGCCGCAAAACCCAGATGACCAGCTACCGTCTCGAGCAAGTGGCGGATTACCTCTGCACCATCGAACTCGCCCTAGCCAAGCACGAGGCCAAGGAGGATGGCGAGACATACAACAAATTCTTCGGCGGTATCGGCTCTTTCAAGAGGAACTGGCTCAAGCAAGCCCGCAGCAAGCGGATATAGCTGGTCTCGCGGTTTCGCAAGGAACGGTCAGTTCTCCTCTGGCGAGGAACCCCGGGCGACGTGCTTCGAGCAGCGGAAGCTGAAGCAGAAGCAGCGCGGGCATTGATTGGTGCCGACATGGGCCCAGACGTGAACAGTGCTACGTCCCCTGTTCACGGGGCGCGAAACCGCAAAGGTTGCACAGAGGTTGCAAAATAAGAAGCCCCCGACCTGTTTTCGCAGGTCAGAGGCTTGAAATCAACGAATATCGTTTATTCCCACTCGATGGTCGCGGGCGGCTTGGACGTGATGTCGTAGCACACGCGGTTGGCGCCGGGAACCTCGGCCACGATGCGGCCGGAGATGCGGGCCAGCACGTCGTAGGGCAGCTTGGCCCAGTCGGCGGTCATGGCATCGCTGGACTCGACGGCACGCAGGATGATCGGGCGCTGGTAGGTGCGCTCGTCGCCCATAACGCCAACGGACTTGATGTCGGGCAGGACCGCGAAATACTGCCAGCAGCTGTGCTCGGAGTTGCGCTCGCCGGTCTGCTCAAACAGACGCT
>OLOJ01003257.1_pt1 | contig 11763 bp, 10 predicted proteins | sample 1672251 | NCBI WGS metagenome assembly OLOJ01 (sample SAMEA3136664, study PRJEB25190) | human gut metagenome | biome: human gut; feature: human-associated habitat; material: faeces | place: Austria | collected 2013 | reverse complement strand
AGAACCACGGCAAGCTCGTCGAACACCTGTGGGAGCACTTCTACGAGGACAAGCTGTACGAGCCGACCTTCGTGCGCGACTTCCCAGTCGAGACCTCCCCGCTGGTCAAGGGCCACCGCTCCAAGGCCGGCGTGGTCGAGAAGTGGGATCTGTACGTGCGCGGCTTCGAGTTGGCCACCGGCTACTCCGAGCTCAACGACCCGGTCGTGCAGCGTGAACGTTTCGTGGCCCAGGCCAAGGATGCGCTCGCCGGCGACGAGGAGGCCTGCGACATCGACGAGGACTTCCTGGAGGCCCTCGGCGTGGGCATGCCTCCGGCAGGCGGCATGGGCATGGGCATCGACCGACTGCTCATCGCCCTGACCGGCGCCACCATCCGCGAGACCATCACCTTCCCGCTTGTGAAGCCGCTGAACTGAGGCGGAGCCTCAGTTCAATATTCGGCTTCACACGAGGCGGCCGAAGAGGAAGCCCTGTGGGCTTCCGTGCCGCCGGAGCCATCCTTAAAAAATAAAAGAGCAATTACTAAAGGGCGTTCCCAATACGGGAGCGCCCTTTTGCATACCCTCGCACACTCTCGCACACCCAACATCTAACATGAGATTCATGGAAATATCGACTTGGATTCGCGGCGCTCGCCTGAAAACCCTGCCGCTGGCGATCGCCCCAGTGGTTATCGGGGCCGCGCTGTCGTGGCGGGGCGTGTTTCTTTACTCGCAGGGTGGCGATATATGGCATGAGCCGTGTCCGTTCTTCGGCGGGCAGCATGACTTGAGCGAATTGAAATTCGGCTCGCTGGTCGGCGAATGCCAGCGTTCCGCAGGCTGGTTCATCTTGGTGGCGGTACTGTGCGGTTGCGTGGCGTTGTTCCTGCAGGTCGCCGCGAATTTCGCGAACGACTATTCCGACGGCATACGTGGCACCGACGAGGGGCGTGCCGTCGATTCCGCACGGTCATTTGCAAAAACACCATCCGCGGAATCGACTTCGACTCCGGAAACGCTTCCGGCATCGCAGCCCCAGCATGGCCCCGCCCGTCTCGTCGCGTCCGGCGTGAGTCCAAAGAAAGTACTTGCCGCGGCCGGAATCAACGCGCTGATCGCCTGCCTGTGCGGTCTGGCTGTCGTTACATTGACCGGCTACTGGTGGTTCATCCTGGTCGGTATCGCCTGTCTCGTGGCCGGCTGGTGCTATGTCGGCGGCAAACACCCCTATGGCTACCACTATTTGGGTGAGATATTCGTTTTCATCTTTTTCGGGCTCGTCGCCGCCTGCGGCACGATGTTCGCCCTGGCCGGCACAATCTCGACCGAAGGCATGCTCGGCGGCGCCAACGTCGGCCTCATCGCCGTCGCGGTCCTGTGCGTCAACAACCTACGCGACGTCGAAACCGACCGCACGCACGGCAAGCACACATGGATGACTGCTTTGGGCCGCCGCAACGGCACGGTTTTTGCGATTGCGCTGCTGTCCGTCGCCGTGCTGTTGCTCGCCGCTTATATACTGCTGCTGTCGACGCCTGCGATGCCGACAATCGCAATACTGGCGGTCACGTGCGCGATGTGCGCTGCCGCCGCCGTCGCGATCGCAAGAAAAAAATACGGCGAGGCGCTGCCGCTGTGCACGTTCTCCTCACTGGCGCTCGCCGCAACGTACGTGTGTTGCGTGGTGTTTGCCTAGCGTTGCAACGACAGTGCAACGAAATGAAAATTGTTGCAAAACGTGGGGCGTCAATCGTCGGAAACGGCTTGTTTTGGGTGTGCCAAGCGGTAGACTTGCAAGCATGACTTACAAACTAGTACTGCTCCGTCATGGACAGAGCGCATGGAATAAAACCAATCAGTTCACCGGCTGGGTCGACGTCCCGCTGACCGAGCAGGGTGTCGAGGAAGCCAAGAACGGCGGCCGCCTGCTCAAGGAGAAGAACGTCCTGCCTGACATCGTCTTCACCTCGATGCTGCGTCGCGCCATCAACACCGCCAACGTCGCGCTGGACGAGGCCGATCGCCTGTGGATTCCGGTCAAGCGCAGCTGGCGTCTGAACGAGCGTCACTACGGCGCCCTGCAGGGCAAGAACAAGACCGAGATCCGTCAGGAGTACGGTGACGAGAAGTTCATGCTGTGGCGTCGTTCCTACGCCACACCGCCGCCGGAGATCGATCCGAACGACGAGTACGCGCAGAACAACGATCCGCGCTACACCGGCGATCCGGTTCCGGAAGCCGAGTGCCTGGCCGATGTGGTCAAGCGCGTTGAGCCGTACTTCAAGTCCGACATCGAGCCGGAGCTGAAGGCTGGCAAGACCGTTCTGATCGCCGCTCACGGCAACTCCCTGCGCGCCATCGTGAAGATGCTGGACAACCTCTCCGAAGAGGAGATCGCCAAGGTCAACATCCCGACCGCAATGCCGCTGCTGTACGAGCTGGACGAGAACTTCAAGCCGATCAAGCCGCGTGGCGAGTACCTGGATCCGGAAGCCGCCGCTGCCGGCGCTGCCGCCGTCGCCGCTCAGGGCCAGAAGTGAGTTTGTTGCGATTGGGCGCGTGAATAGTCGCGGCTGATCGCATGAAACACATACGAAAAGGTGGGAACCTGCATACCGTAGGTTCCCACCTTTCGTTATTGCCGGCGCCTTTGTCGGTAAGTCTTTTTCACGTTGTATCTGCGTTTTGCTGATGTCGCCTTGCCTGCGCGGCTCGGCGGGTGCCGTGCGGCGCAGGCAAGGCGGACAAAACGGAATCGCAAGAACGTCAGATCACGCCGTATTCCTTGAGCAATGTCGGAATATCAGTGGAATCCAGCTTCTTCACGATCTGCTTCAACACGCCCCTTTCGATGGGGTTGAGCTTCATATCGGTGATCGGTTTGCCGTCTCGCAGCATCACCGTGGCGTTGAGCAGGTTGCGCACGTCGTAGACCGAACCCCACACCTCCGGCACGCCGCGGTCCACGTCGCACAGCGTGTACACGGCCTCCATGCCGGTGCGCATCGAATATTCGGTGGTGAAGATCGTGTCGCGCGGCGTCTCCGCGAATTGGCCGAGGAATGCGAAATTCACCGCGCCATCCGGCACCACATCGGGGCGGTCGCCGGCGGAACGCGGCATGAAGAACGCATCGATGTACGGCATCATCACCGGAACCGTGTTGGCGTGGTTCTTCGCCAAGTCGGCGATCTTGTCGGTCGGCACGCCCATGTGGTACAGCCATTCCTCGCAGATCTCCTCGCCGGTGCAATCCTGCATCGGCTTCTTCACATAGTTGCCGGGCTTGTCGGGGAACAGACCATACACCCATACGCACAGCTGGTCCTTCGGCTGGTCGCGGAACTGCTGCTGGCGATTCAGCGTCCAGCTCATCAGCCAATTGGAATCCTCAACGGTGACGATGCCGCCGGTCACCACACGTCCGGAGAACGGATCGCGCTTGCAGATCTTCTGGATGTATGGCGGAATCTCCATATCCAACGTGGTGACGGTGGCGCTCATCCACTTCGAATGCTCCGGGTCGGAGCAGAACACGTCCGGATGTCCGAAGCTCGGATCCTGCGCCGCGATGCGACGCCACATATCCCAACCGCCGCCGGGCTTGATCTCCGGAGCCCACGCGGCCGGCTCGGTCTGCGAACCCATCGAGGAGTTCTCCACGCAGCCGCCATTGGTGATGAACACCAGATCGTTCTCGCCCAAATCGATGCTGCGGGTCGTGCCATCCGCCTTGGTCAGATCGATGCGCGTGGCCAACTTCTTGGTCGGCGAGCTGAACGGATTGCGCGGATACGCGCCGTATTCGGCCTGCTTCCTCAAAATCGTGTCCTGCCCGGTGCCGGTGCGCTGGCGTACGGGGCCCATGCCGCCGCCAATCGCGAAATCGACGTTCTCCACCTTCACGTTGTAGTGGAACTGCACGCCGAAGCCTTCCAGATACTTGATCATCGGCAGAATCATCGACTCGTACTGGTTGTAGCGGGTGAACCGCAGTGCGCTGAAGTCCGGCAGTCCGCCGATATGGTGGATGTAGCGGCGGATGTACAGCTTCATCTCCAACGCGCTATGCCAGTTCTCGAAGGCGAACATGGTGCGCCAGTACATCCAGAAGTTCGTATCGAACACCTCATCGTCGAAGAAGTCGGAGATCTTCTTACCGTACAGTTCCTCGTTCGGCGTGAAGAACAGCTTCATGATCTCCATCGACGCCTTGTCGGACAACGCGAACTTGCCGTTCGTGCCGCCGTCGACGCCGCGCGCCTTGGTGGAACGGCACAGCGAATAGTTCGGATCGTCCTTGTTGAGCCAGTAGTATTCGTCCAACACGGACACGCCATCCGTTTCGATGGACGGGATGGAACGGAACAGGTCCCACATCACCTCGAAATGGTTGTCCATTTCGCGGCCGCCACGCATCACATAGCCGACGCCCGGAATGTTCGCGCCGTCACAGGCGCCGCCTGGCACCGGATCCTTCTCGAACACGTGGATGTGGCTGCCGGGCATCTGCGCGTCACGCACCAGATAGCAGGCGGCGGACAGGGCGGCAAGCCCCGTGCCGATGATGTAGGCGTTCTTATCGTCGATTCCCTCGGGCTTCCTTGGCCGGGCGAACGCTTCGTAATTGCCGTTGGAATAGTACATGACTTCCTCCTTTGGATGCCGCTGGGCACTATTGTGCCGCGTCGTGGGACACAAGTATACGGGCATGAACTGGACGCGATGTCTAGTTTTTACGACTATCGGAGGAATTTCGCTTATAGGTGGCGGATTGCGCCTGCATGCGAAAGTGATTTTGCCTATATGTGGCAGATTTCTTTTGGAAAAGGATGTTCGGGGGCGGGATTTTTACCCCCTTATGATGTTTTTGGCCGAGGTCATCTGCCACATATAAGCGAGATGGGTGGCTTCCAAACGGAAACCACCCATCTCGTCAAGGAAAATGCAAGAAGAGGTGAGGAACCCTCAGTCGATGTCGGTGCCTTCGTCGCGGGTCGGCTCCTTGGACGGGTCGAAACCGGAGACGATGAACATCACGCGGCGGGCCGCGGAAACGGCGTGATCGCCGAGACGCTCCATGAAGCGGCCGATCAGGACCACGTCGATGAGCTGCTGGTTGGTGCCCTTCCAATCCTCGGACTGGGCCAGTTCGAAGGTCTTCTTGTGCAGAGCGTCGAGCTTGTCGTCGTTGAGAATGATCTGCTCGGCGGTCTTGGTGTCGCGGTCGGTAAGCATGGAAACCACCTGGTCGGCCACATTGTCAAGGAACGCCTGCATTTCGGCGAACAGCGGCTGGGCATCGGCCGGCAGCGGGGAAGCAGGATAGGTGCGGCGGGCCGCTTCGGCGATGTGACGGGCCAGATCGCCCATGCGCTCGAACGTTGCGGCCAGACGCAGGGTGGAGACGACCACGCGCAGATCGGTGGCCACCGGGTTCTGCTTGGCCAGCAGCTTCACGCACTGGTCGATGACGCTGGATTCGAGGGCATCGATTTCGATGTCGCCGTCGATGACGGCCTGGGCGGCTTCAAGATTCTGGTTCAGCAACGCGTCGCCGGCACCATTGATTGCCTTGCGAACGTCTTGCGCCATGCGGTCGAGGTCATCGGCGACTGCCTTGAGCTCTTCATTGAAGATAACGCGCATATGCTTGCCTTTCAAATGCTTCACGTATGTCAATATCGGGTTCGGATATAACCTCTCTCAAGTGTATTAGGGAAGTGGCGGATTCGCACGTGACGGACGTGTTGTTCCGCCAATGTTCACCGGCACGTTCACCCTGCGTTCACGAAAATCGCGCCACGACCATTCATCGGGGAACGTCAGGGTGTGCGAGAATGAAGACATGTTTGAATCCGTAGGCACGTGGTGGCGCAATCTGACACATCGCCATGGTGACGATCGCAACAATGATGATACTTTGGACGACGCGACGAACACGTTGCTGTCCATACTGCCGCTGGCCTCCATCGTGGTCGACGAGCATGACGAGGTGATACGCGCGCATCCGGACGCCTACGCCCTTGGCGTGGTGCGGGACGACGCCATCGCCGATGACACCGTGGCAAGCGCGGTGCACGAGGTCCGTGCCCACGGCGGCAAGAAGCAGTTCAGCCTGACCACGACCACGTTGCATGAGCCGAAGAAGGCTCCGAAAGCAGGGAAGCCAACCATGCGGGAGGTTGCCAAACAGGCGTTGATCGGCCAATCGCCGGACAAGCCGGTGACCACGGTGTCCCGCCCGAACTGGCTGAAGGTGATCGTAGGCAGGCTCAACGAACGCTTTGTGGTGGTGCTGGTTTCCGACGTGAGCGAAACCGTCCGTTTCTCCCAGATCCGTGATTCCTTCATCACCAACGTTTCGGAGCAGCTCCTCAAGCCGACGCAGTCGCTGGAGGAGCTTGCGGACGCGTTGGAACATGACTCGGACAATAAGGCCGCGATTGAGGGGAACACCGTAAAACTGCGCCAATCCTGCGCTCGCATGGAACATATGGTGTCCGACCTGCTGCTGCTTATCAAGGCGCAGGAACCGATTCTGCCGACGGCGAGCAACCGTATCAACGTCATGGAACAGGTGAAAACCGTCGTCGACGCGCATCGCGACATGGCGCAACGGCGCGGCATCGACATTGAAATCGATGGCGACGAATCACTGGACATCAACGGGGAAGGCGAGCAGATTCAGGCCGCGGTCGCAAAGCTGCTCGAAAACGCCATCGCCTATTCACCGGACGGCAAGGGCATAACCGTATCCGTCAAGCCGAACGAGGACGGCACCAAAGTGCTGCTCAGCGTGCTTGACCGTGGTTGCGGCATTGCACAGAAGGAGCAAAGCCGTATTTTCGAACGGTTCTACCGTGGCGGCAACCAGAATGGGCATTCCGAGGAAGGCATCGGTTTGGGTCTTGCCATCGTCAAGCATGTGGCGTTGACCCACCATGGCTCCGCTTCGGTGTGGAGCGCTCCGGGACAGGGCAGCACGTTTACGTTGGAGCTGCCGGTCGCCAGAAATTAGCGGCGATTACAGAGCGTTGGGACACGCCATATACGGCAAGGGCCGCTTCCGCAGGTTGGTGCGGAAGTGGCCCAATGTTGTTACCGGTTATTTCGCGATTGGCTGAACCGCCGGTCGGGTTATTCGCCAAGACGGCGGTAGTCCCACCGGTCGAAATGCTCCCAAACCAGCATGAGCACGCCGATCACCGTGCCGGCGGCGCACATGGTCTGCAATCGTTCGACATTGATGCCGAAGGCCAGCAGAATCATGCAGATCACCAAGGCGATGGCCCATAATGCGGTGCCGAACGTGAACACCTTCCGCAGGTCGACGCGCACCGGTTTGGGGGAGGGTTTGCGCACGCTTGGGTCGATAATCGGAGCAAATTTCATACCGTTACCTTACCTCGGTGCGCGCGTCACAGGTGCTCGGCCACGTAATCGACGCACTTCGTAAGCGCCTCGACGTCGCTCGGCTCCACGGACGGAAACACGCCGATGCGCAGCTGGTTGCGGCCGAGCTTGCGGTAGCCGTTGGTGTCCACAATGCCGTTCTCGCGCAACGCGGCGACCACTTGGGAAGCGTTGATGCTCTCGTCAAGGTCGATGGTGACCACGGCGTTGGAACGTGCGTTTTCGTCGGAAACGAACGGCTGCGCGTAATCGGACTTCTCCGCCCACTGGTACAGCAGCGACGCGGAACGTGCGCAACGCGCCGTGGCCCAGGCGAGGCCGCCATTGTCGTTAAGCCAGCGCACCTGGTTCTCCAGCATGACCAGCGTGGCCACGGCGGGCGTGTTCAGCGTCTGGTCCTTACGGGAGTTCTCGATGGCGGAGGTCAGGGACAGGAACGGAGGAATCCAGCGTCGCGCGCCCGGCAGGCTGACGCTTTTAGCGATGCCGTAGGCGCGGTCGATCGCAGCCGGGGAAAGCACGGCGATCCACAGGCCGCCGTCGGAGCCGAACGCCTTCTGCGGGGAGAAGTAGTAGGCGTCGGTCTGGCTGATATCCACGTTCAGCGCGCCGGCGCCGCTCGTGGCATCGATCAGAGTCAGCGCGCCCTGCTCCTTGGAACCTTCGACACGCTTGACCGGGGCCGCCACGCCAGTGGACGTTTCGTTGTGCGCCCAGCAGTAAGCGTCCACATATTCGGTGAGCTCCGGCAGGCGATACGTGCCCGGTTTGCCCGCGAAGATCTCCGGATCCTCAAGGAACGGCGCGGATTGCGCGGACTTGGCGAATTTCGCGCTGAAGGAGCCGTACGTGCCGAACGCCGCCTTGCGGGTGATAAGCGACGCGCAGGCGATGTCCCAGAACGCGCTGGCGCCGCCGTTGCCCAGCACGACCTCATAGCCGTCGGGAATCTGGAAGAAATTCGACAGGCCTTCGCGGATGGAGCCGACCACCTGCTTGACCGGGGTCTGGCGGTGCGAGGTGCCCAGAAGATTGCGCGCGCCCGCGTCGAGCGCCTGGACCTGCTCCGGACGGATTTTGCTCGGCCCCGAGCCGAAACGTCCATCCTCCGGAAGCATGTTGGTAGGAATGTTCACAGTGTTCGTCATGTCATCCAAGGGTAGTCAGAAGGTCGGATTGTGCGTTGATATGGCCGTTTTCCGGACGTTCCTCCACCCGTGGCGAATTATTTGCGCAAGGACGGGGTCTTGATGATAATCCCTATGTCGGTGTACCCTTACCCTTGTGACGATTCTGTAACCGTGCGCGGTCATAAGCTGCGACGGTTTCGCAATCCGCAAGGAGTGATTAATATATGAGGCATGCGGCGCATAAAGCTGCCAAGGTTTCGCACGCGCAATTCAGCCTATCCAAGGCGTTGTTCACGGCGAACCGGGGCTCCCATACCGCTAAGGCCGTGCGAATGGCACAGCTGGCGGAAGGCGGCGCCGTAGTCGGACTCGCTCCGGAAGTCGTGGATAAACTGAATGAAGTGGCTCCAATGAGCCGCCGTGCCATGCGTGAGGCCGCCAAAGCCGCTTCCCGCAAATCCGCGTTGGTGACCTCCGCTTCGTTGGCGGCGCTTGTCGGCACCGCGGCGACCGCGTTGGCGTTCAGCCAGCAGAACGCATCCCGACTGGTGCTTGCGGACGACGGTACCGAAACGTCCCAGATCAAACGTGTGTCCGATGGAGCGGCATCCCGTTCCGAAGGACGTACCGCCCTTAAGGAACTGGCTTCCACCAGCAACAACGGCGGTTGGCAGCTGGGAGACACCAGCGCCTCCATGGACGCCAGCCTGATGTCCAAGTCCATCGCCGACAATCCGAACGTCGCCGTCCTGATGGACCAAGACAGCAGCGCCTTACCGGCTAACTTCAATCCGAACCATGCCACCGGAGACGTCGGCAACGCCTACGAGTTCAGCCAGTGCACGTGGTGGGTGTATGTGCGCCGCCATCAGCTCGGTCTGCCTGCAGGCTCCCACATGGGCAACGGCTGCCAGTGGGCCGATTCGGCCCGCGCCTTGGGCTATTGGGTTGATAACACGCCGCGCCATGTCGGCGACATCATCGTGTTCGCCGCAGGCCAGGAAGGTTCCGACTCGTATTACGGCCACGTCGCCATCGTTGAGAAAATCAACGACGACGGCTCGATCGTGACCTCTGAATCCGGCGCCTCCCTCAATGGCGGCACGTATTCCCGCACGCTCACGAACGTGGGCGATTTCCAGTATATTCACTACTGAGTTTCCCTACCGACGACCGTGCCCCTTTTCTTGTAAGAGGGATGCTGTAAGCTAAGGATTCGATGAAGCATATTAAGCATTGTTCCGTGATTGCTGCGCTCGCCGCGGCCGCTCTTACTTTCGCCGGGGTGGCACCTGCCGCGCTGGCAGCCAATGATGGCGCCACGCAAGATGCTGTCGTTGCCACCCGTTCGTTCCCGAAGACCAACGCCGCGAAGAAGAACATCCTCGCGGAGGCATCGTCCACCCAGGTCGAATCCGATTCCGACTGGGGCGGTGTGGAAAGCCTGAACGTTCCCCAAACCAAATCTCAAGCCGAAAAAGACGTCGAAGCCGCCGCAGCGGCAGCGGAACAGCAGCGTCAGCAGCAGGCCCAGGCTCAAGCACAGGCCCAAGCCGCTTCTCGTTCCGCCGCTCGAAGCGACCTCAGCAGCAGCGGTTCCTTCACCGTGACGCCGCCTGATGGGGCCAGCGTGTCCAGCCTGCTGACGTTCGCGAACCAGTTCGTCGGCAAGGTTCCGTATGTGTCCGGCGGCAATACCCCGTCCGGTTGGGATTGCTCCGGTTTCGTGCAGTATGTCTACGGCCAGATGGGCGTTTCCCTGCCGCATTACTCCGGTGCTCAGGCGACTGTGGGTCGCGCGGTTGGCAGCCTCGCCGACGCGCAGCCGGGAGACATCATCGCCAATGCGCAGCATGCCGCGATCTATGTCGGCAACGGCATGGTCATCAACTCCCAGCTGAACGGCACCCGCTACGATCCCATCGCATGGGTGTTCCCCAGCAGCTACAGCATTCGTCGAATCTTCTGAAGCTTTGACATTGAGCTAAGGGCGTATTTCCGTGAGGAATACGCCCTTTTGCTTTGTTATTTTCCGCGTCGTTACTTGAAAACCGCATGTCGCGCGGTATGGTGGAAGTCAGGTGCAACGCATAGTCGCGTTGCCGCAACCTGATTCAAGGGAGGTCGCTCATGATCAATGACAAGGCAATCCTCGTAGGTGTCGATGGATCCCACGCCAGCTACAAGGCGACATGGTGGGCAGCGAATTACGCGAAGCATGCGGGACTGACCCTGCAGATCGTCTGCGCATATTCGCTGCCAAGCTATGCGGCAGTGTCGTTCGATGCCACGTATACGGCCATGGGCGATGACAATGCCGCGCACAACGATGCGCAGGAGATTCTGTCGAAGGCCAAGGCCATCGCCGACGAGCAGGGCGTCGAGGCATCGACGTTGATCGTCACCGGAGATCCCGCATCCGTGTTCGTCGAACTGTCGCGCAACTACAACCTCATCGTCATTGGCAACCGCGGCAAGGGTGGTCTGGCCGAACGACTGCTCGGCACCACCAGCTCCAGCCTGCCGGCATACGCGTACTGCCCGATCGTCGTGGTGCCGTACACCGACGACGAAGGCAACCTGATGCACTTGAACAACACCATCACCAAGGTGGCAGTCGGCTCCGACGAATCCAAGTGGGGTCTGAAGGCGTTGGAGATCGCGGCCGCGTTCGCCGATTCGTGGGGCGCCGAACTGGACGTCATCTCCGCCGTGCCGAACATGAAGGGCTCTGAGGACGAAGGCGTCATGGCGTCCTTCCAGGAGGATCTGGATGTGCGCATCAAGCCGCTTGAAGCGGCATACCCGAACCTCAAGATCAGCAAGCAGATCGTGCCCGGCCCCGCAGCCGGCGCACTGACCAAGGCCAGCTACGACCATGACGTCGTCGTGGTCGGCTCCCGCGGACGTGGCGGTTTCACCGGCCTGCTGCTCGGCTCCACCAGCCAGGGGCTGCTGCAGCATGCGGTCGGACCGGTCTACGTGGTGCCGCGCAAGTATGTGGAAGCCGCGGAGACCCGTCTCGACACCGTGCCGAGCTCGCCTGCCGACGTCACGCCGAAGGCGATCGACGACATCAAGGGCGTCGAGGAAGTGCCGGTCGACAAGGCCAAGCCGGAAGTGGTCGAAGCCATCGAAACGAAGATCGATCCGGACCGTCAGTGACGGTACGGCAAATCGACTGAAATCGATATAAAAACCGCATAGAAGAGGGTGGCTGCGATTCCAACGAA
>OLOJ01003243.1_pt1 | contig 11812 bp, 10 predicted proteins | sample 1672251 | NCBI WGS metagenome assembly OLOJ01 (sample SAMEA3136664, study PRJEB25190) | human gut metagenome | biome: human gut; feature: human-associated habitat; material: faeces | place: Austria | collected 2013 | reverse complement strand
GACAAATCTCTGGCTTATGCCAGACACTTCCCTGCTATCCACTGGCTGACCAGTTACAGTGAATATCTGGAAGATCTGACCCCATGGTACAGAGATCACGTTTCTTCGAAATTCGTCTCTGACAGAAACCAGCTGATGGCGATCCTGAACCAGGAAAGTTCTCTTATGGAGATCGTCAAGCTGATCGGAAGTGACGTTCTTCCTGATGACCAGAAACTTACTCTGGAGATTGCCCGAGTGATCCGCCTGGGCTTCCTTCAGCAGAATGCTTTCCACAATGAAGATACTTGTGTACCAATGGAAAAACAGTTCAACATGATGGAGATCATTCTCTATCTTTATGAAAAATCCAAAGCACTGGTAAATCGTGGTATGCCTGTTTCCGTCCTGAAAGAGGATAACATCTTTGAACGGATCATATCCATCAAATACGATGTACCTAATAACCAGCCAGAAAGATTTGAACAGTACAGAAAAGACATTGACGAATTTTATGACAATGTTCTGAAAAGAAATGGCTGACAGGAGGAGTAGTTATGGCAATCGAATATTTAGGATTAAGTGAGATCAACGGTCCTCTGGTAGTCCTGGAAGGCGTCAAAAACGCTTCCTATGAGGAAATCGTAGAATTCCACATGGATGATGGAACCCAGAAGATCGGTCGTATCATCGAAATATATGAAGACAAAGCTGTCATTCAGGTTTTTGAAGGAACAGACAGCATGTCTCTCAGCAATACACACACACGTCTTACAGGACATCCTATGGAGATCGGTCTTTCACCGGAGATCCTTGGAAGAACTTTTAACGGTATCGGACAGCCTATTGACGGTCTTGGCGATATCACGCCTGAGATAAGTCTGAATATCAACGGTCTTCCTCTGAATCCTGTAACCCGGGAATATCCACGAAACTATATCAATACAGGTATTTCTGCCATCGACGGTCTTACCACACTGATCCGGGGACAGAAGCTGCCTATTTTCTCCGGCAACGGACTTCCCCACGACAAACTGGCTGCACAGATCGTGCAGCAGGCCTCTCTGGGCGGTGACTCAGACGAAAACTTTGCTATCGTTTTTGCTGCCATGGGTGTCAAATATGACGTAGCAGAATTTTTCCGCAGAACTTTTGAAGAAAGCGGTGCCTCTGACCACGTTGTCATGTTTCTGAACCTGGCAAATGATCCGGTAGTAGAACGACTTCTTACACCGAAGATCGCACTTACTGCTGCTGAATATCTTGCTTTTGAAAAAGGTATGCACATTCTTGTTATCCTGACAGATATCACCTCTTTCTGTGAGGCAATGCGAGAAGTATCCTCCTCCAAAGGTGAGATTCCATCTCGAAAGGGTTATCCTGGATATCTGTACAGTGAACTGGCTACTCTTTACGAACGTGCCGGAATCGTACAGGGTGGTACCGGATCTGTTACCCAGATCCCGATCCTGACCATGCCAAATGATGATATCACCCATCCGATTCCTGATCTTACCGGTTATATTACAGAGGGGCAGATCGTTCTGGATCGTCAGCTTCATGGACAGGCTATTTATCCACCGATTAATGTACTTCCTTCTCTTTCCCGTCTTATGAAGGATGGTATTGGTGAAGGTTACACCAGGGAAGATCATCAGGATGTTGCCAATCAGCTTTTCTCCTGCTATGCAAAAGTAGGCGATGCTCGGGCTCTGGCTTCCGTTATCGGTGAAGATGAGCTTTCCCCTATCGACAAGCGTTATCTGACTTTTGGTAAAGCTTTTGAGGCTGAGTTTGTGGGACAGACAGAAACTGAGAACAGAAGCATTACCGAAACCCTGGACAAAGGCTGGGAACTTCTGGGACTTCTTCCAAAAGAAGAACTTGACCGTATTGATACGAAGATCCTCAACAAATATTATAAAGAAACTGTACGCTGATCTAAGGAGGTGGTTTCATGGATCCCAATACCTTTCCCACCAAGGGAAATCTGATCCTTGCCAAGAATTCTCTTGCTCTTTCCAGACAGGGATTTGAATTAATGGACAAGAAACGTAACATCCTCATCCGGGAAATGATGGAACTGATCGATCAGGCCAAGGATATCCAAACCCAGATTGATGAAACCTTCCGCACAGCCTATCAGGCTCTTCAGAAGGCCAATATGGAGCTTGGTATCGCATTTGTACAGCAGATTTCCTGTACAGTGCCCATTGAAGATTCCATCCGTATAAAGACCCGCAGCGTTATGGGAACGGAGATTCCTCTTGTAGAATATGATGCAGCGACAACCAATACTCCAACTTATGCTTACTACAGCACAAAGATGTCCCTGGATCAGGCAAAGGCTGCTTTTGAAAAAGTAAAAGAACTTTCCATAAAGCTTTCTGCTATTGAAAACGCTGCCATCCGACTGGCAGCCAACATCAAAAAAACCCAGAAACGTGCCAATGCCCTCAAAAACATCACTATTCCCAAATATGAGGCTCTTACGAAAGATATCCAGAATGCTCTGGAGGAAAAAGAACGTGAAGAATTCACTAGACTGAAAGTCATAAAAAGAATGAAGCAGAATTCGTCTGACAATTTCTCTTTGAAAGTTTAAAATTTTTCTTTTGAAGATTAAATTTAACAATATTTTCACTATGAAAAAGTCAATAGAGATTTTTATTTTTTTGTCGAATTTTGTAATTTCATGATTATTAACCAAAACACCTGTTTTTTTAATTTGTTATGGAAACCGACATTCCACATGCTATTTTGGTGGATAATGTGGATAACTTTGTGTATAACTCAATTTAATTGGATTTTCCACGTTTTTACAATGTGGAAAACTTTTGCACCGTTTTTTGTGTTATCCACATTTTCCCCCATCATTCGACATCCTTTGTGCATTTTGCCAAATTTACTTCATATAGCTTCCGATTCCCACTGGGGTTTCGTAATTATAATCTGAAATCTTGATTCCTGTCGCAGCACCGCTGGCATGGACGATCTTTCCATTTCCGATATACAGAGCCACATGATTAATGCCACCTGCACCATAAAAAACAAGATCTCCTGTTTCCAGCTGGCTGATATCTTTTTTATTGGAAGCCTCATACTGAGCTGCTGCTGTTCTTGGAAGGCTGTAACCGAACTGTGCAAATACAGACATGGTAAATCCAGAACAGTCCGCACCGTTGGTAAGACTGGTACCTCCCCATACATAAGGATTTCCTACGAACTGCACTGCAAAATCTGTTACTTCCTGGCGGGCAGCTACACGTTCTTCCTCTGCTTTGCGGGCTTCTTCTTCTTTTTTCTTCTTTGCCGCTTCGATTGCTTTCTCTCTGATCTCTGTAGTTTCTTTCTGGATCTCAGAAGCTCTGTATTCTACTGCTGCCTTTTCTACTTCTGTTTTTCTGTCCTGATAAGCCTGTGCTTTGGCTTCCGCCTGTGCCACAACCTGACTGGCAATGGCTGAAATATCACCGGATCCATCGCTGAAGTCTGCTCCGTATACACCTGTTACTGCTGCAAAACTGATACATGTGCTCATTAATATAACTGCGATTCTTTTTTTCATCATTACCTCTTTTCTGTGTCTGTTACTAAATAAAATACTATATCTATATCTTTTTCTTATTGGTCATACCAAATATGGTAAATCTTTTCAGTTCACAGTTGGCTATGATAACACATATGTATTTATTTTGTCAATTTTCTGTAACATATGGCAATATTTTTCATATTCACCGTTACCCTTCACCACAGAATTTCAGGCACAAAAAAACTCCAGTCTCATGACCGAAGTTTCTCTATATTATTAATTTTCCAAAAGATAACGCTGTGCAGATGCTACTGCATTGGCGCCATCAGCTGCTGCTGTGATTACCTGACGGAGTTTCTTGGTACGGATATCTCCTGCTGCAAAAATTCCCGGTGTGCTTGTGACACCGTCTTCCCCTGCAACAATATATCCACTGTCATCCAGTTTCACCAGATCTTTGAACTTCTCTGTATTAGGGAGGATTCCCACTGCAATAAACACACCATCCAGAGGAATGACGGTTTCCTCACCTGTCTTTGTATTTTTCACTTTCAGATCCTCCACCTTATCTGTACCTTCAATGACTTCCGGCACACTGTTCCAAACCATTTCCACATTTTCACAAGACATAAGACTTTCCTGAAGGATTTTTTCTGCGCGAAGTTCCTCTCTTCTGTGAACTACATAGACCTTCTTACAGGTACGGGAAAGCAGGATAGCATCTTCTACTGCCACATTACCACCGCCGATCACAGCCACTATTCTGTCCTGAAAAAAAGCTCCGTCACAGGTAGCACAATAGGAAACACCCATACCACTAAGTTCTTCCTCTCCCGGAATTCCCAGCTGACGGTGAGCTGCACCACAGGCAAGAATCACTGTTCTGGCTTTATATTCATGCTTCTTTGTATGGATGACTTTGAGTTCTCCCTGATCTTCGATAAAAAGCACTGGCTCTCTTCTGGGGCTGATACCAGCTTTCTCTGCATGAGCTACCATAGTCTCTCCCAGCTCCAGGCCGCTGATTCCAGGAAGTCCTGGATAATTGTCCACTTCATATGTGTCTACGATCTGACCGCCCTGAACAAATTTCTTCTCCAACCAGATTGTTTTCATTTTTCCTCTTGCTGCATAAATAGCTGCACATATTCCTGCCGGTCCTGCTCCCAGAATGGCAAGATCGTATATCTCTTCTGACATAAATATATCCTCACTTTCTCTATATGACAGTTTCCGATTATTGAAGACAGCATCAGTTTCTGTTCTCAAACTCTGTGAACAGTTTAGCATACAATCTGTTTTTTTCCAATAAGATAGTAAAAACCCACTTTCGAGGTTTCCATGAAGATCACTTTTCGCAAACCACCCACCCTTCTTTTCCCTGCTCTGTTTCTTTCTTTTGCCCTGGTCGCCGGTGCCGCCAGAAATCATATATTCTCTGAGGACAGTCAGTTTCGTAGCTTCACCAGAGAAGTCTTTCAGAAAGAAGTTTCCGGCAGTATGCTGACACTCCATTATTCTCTGGCTGATCCTGAGAAAAAAAACATCACCCGTCCTGCCCCTACTCTTGGAACCGTCTCTTATGACAATACTGCCTCCATCCACCAATGCCAGGAATATCTGAAAAAACTGCTGAGTTTTTCCTATTCAGATCTTTCCCGGGAAAATCGCCTTACCAGTGATATGCTTCTTCTTTACTTTCATACTTCTGAGGCTTCCCTCCAGAACGGATTCCCAGAAGAAATCTTAAGTCCCACTCTGGGTATTCAGGCACAGCTTCCTGTACTTCTGGCAGAATATGCTTTTTATAAAGAGCAGGATATCTCCGATTATTTAAATATTCTGGTTTCCATAGAACCCTATTTTGAAAGTATCCTGCAATATGAACAGGAACGTGCCCATCAGGGATATTTTATGAGTGATACCACTCTTGACCGGATTCTTGAACAGTGCAGAGAATTTGTGAAAGACCCTGAAAATAATTACATGCTGGATGTTTTTTCACAGAAACTGAAAGAATATGGAAAATTCACTGATTCAGAACAAAACGAGCTTATGAACCGTCACAAAGAAATTCTGCTGAACAAAGTAATCCCTGCCTATGAGAAGCTGATCATCGGTTTAAATGCCCTTCGGGGATCCGGCAAAAATCCCATGGGGCTTACCTATTATAAAAAAGGGCAAAAACATTATGAATACCTTCTTCAGACAGAAACAGGATGCTACGATTCTGTAAAAAAAATACAGCAACGTCTTTATGAGCAACTGGCAGATGACACCGCCAGAATTCAGATGATGCTGAAAGAGCAGCCCTCTCTCCTTCAAAAAATGAATGCAGAGACAGATCTGGATACTTTTCAGCCTACCAAAGCCCTGCAGATACTTCAGAAAAAATCAGAAAAAGACTTTCCTGCTCTGCCAGAAACTGTTTCTCCTGATATCCGGTATGTACATAAATCCATGGAAGCCTATTCAAGCCCTGCCTTCTATCTGACACCACCTCTGGATACAGGAAGTCCAAATGTTATTTACATCAATCCGTCCTCCCAGACCTCCAATCTGGAACTTTTTACTACTCTGTCCCATGAAGGGTTTCCTGGACATCTGTATCAGACTGTTTATTTTGGCAGCTGTGACCCCGATGACATACGGTATCTGATCACTTCCAGCGGTTATGTGGAAGGCTGGGCTACTTACGTGGAATCTTATGGTTATCAGTATGCTGCTGATTATCTGGATGATCCTGCTGCCAGTGACCTGACTGCCCTGGCATGGATGAACCGCAGTATAAATCTCTGCATTTACTCTCTTATGGATATTGGTATCCATTATCATGGATGGACACCGGATGCTGCTGCCTCTTTTCTGAAAAATTTTGGCATTACCGATACTTCTGTTGTACAGGAGATCTACCAGTATATTGTAGAAACTCCCGGAAACTACCTGAAATACTATCTGGGATATCTGAATTTCCTGGATCTTCGCCAGAAATGGCAGGATACTCTTGGTGAGCATTTTGATCTGAAAAAATTTCATCAAAAAATACTGGAAACAGGTCCTGTATCTTTCCCTGTACTGCAAAAATATATGGATCAGGAACTGTCTGAAAAGGGAGAAGCAATGAGCCTCTCCCTTACTCTGTCTTATAACTGTCAAAAAATCTCTGCAACTTCTTAAGTGCAGCTGTCAGCACTTCCGTTTCCTTCTGATCCAGTATACATTCCCGGTCTTTTTCTAACCGGATCCAGTCCTTCCAGTACGGACATGACCATTTTTTCATGAAACATACGATGATGAAGATAAGCCCTCTCTCCTTTTTCAGAAAGAGATACCAGCACCACCCTCCGGTCTTCGTTGCTGCGTACGCGTTCCACATATCCTTTTTTAACCAGATGATTCACTGCAATCGTCAGCGTTCCCACTGTTACAGAAAGAGATTTCGCCACTGCTGACATATTTCTGGGTTCATGGACTCCTATAGCTTCCATAACGTGCATATCTTTTACAGATACGTCCTTATATTCAGATGTGATCAGTGCACGTTCCTCAATATCCATGATCTCTCTGAAAAGAGTTACAAGCACTTCATTTACCGTTTTGTAAGAATTCATTTATTTAAATTTCCTCCTGAAAATCCCTGCTATAGTACTAATAAGCACCTGCGATACCTGCGGATTATTTCGTGCTTCGCACTCTCGTAATCCTGCCTGATGTTTACATTATAACCCAACTTACTTTGAATCACAAAACGTTTTGAACAGTTTTTCAGATATTTTTTTCATACTGTGGGGGATTTTCTTAACAACGTCTTTCTTTACAGAAAACAGTTTGCTATAATGGATAAATACACAGGGATATTTCCCTGAATCTTATGCACAGTCTCAACAAAGGAATCCAATATGAAAAAAAACAAAAATATACCTCTGAATCTGAAAGAACAGGCCAATTCCAGAATTGGTCTCATCTGCTCTGTAGTCGTTCTGGTACTTCTGGTGCTGGCATTCCACCAGCTGGACTACACCCTTATCCAGAAACCTGCCGACGATGCCAAAAAAGCCGAAGAACAAAAGAAAGCTGAAGCTGAAAAAGCTGCCAAAACACCAGAAGTTACCACAGCAAGCGTAATCGCTGTAGGGGACAACCTCTACCATGGAAGCCTCATTGATGCAGGCCGCAACGATTCCGGCGACTGGAATTACGACAAAATCTACGAAAAAGTAAAAGATGAGATCCAGGCTGCTGACGTAGCCATGGTCGACCAGGAAACCGTATTCACCACAGACCATGATGCAGTAAGCTCCTATCCATCTTTCGCCACTCCAACAGAAGTAGGCGATGCCCTTATCAATGCAGGTTTTGATGTAATCGAATCTGCTACCAATCACATTGATGATTACGGTTTTGACTATCTGGATCAGACACTGAAATTCTGGAAAGAGAAATATCCTTCTGTTCCAGTACTTGGAATCCACGATTCCCAGGAAGATGCGGATTCTGTCAAAACCATCGAAGTAAATGGTATCACCATTTCTTTCCTCGATTATACATACGGAACCAACAACTCTGGTGCAGGAGAAGGCAAAGAATATATGATCGACATCTTTAATAAAGATAAAGTCGCTTCCATGATCCAGAAAGCCAAGGCTTCCAGCGACTGCCTGATCTTTGTGGCACACTGGGGTAAAGAAGAAGAAGCAATGCCTACTGAATACGAAAAAGAATGGGCAACCTTCCTTATGGAACAGGGCGTTGACGTCGTAGTCGGTGGACATCCCCATATCCTTCAGCCATATGGCCGCATGTCCGACGATAACGGTCACAATATGCTGATTTTCTACTCCCTCGGCAACTTCGTTTCCACCCAGGAGACACTTACCGGACTCCTTGAAGGTATGGCACAGTTCACCATCCAGAAATCCACACTCAATGGCAAATCCACCATTGAGATCCTGGATCCGACTGTAAAACCAATGGTCATGCATTACAACAAAGACCAGGGCGTCTTTAACCCATATATGCTGGAAGATTACACAGAAGAACTGGCTTCCCAGCATGGCGTAAAAGATATCCTTGGCGACGAATTCACCCTTGCCAAACTTCAGGACAAATTTAAAGAGATCATGTCCATGAATGTAGAACCATCCACAAGAACAGATCTCCTTGGCGTTACCTTTGATTACGAATTAAATATGCTGGATTCCAACGGAAACATCGTTGAAGACAACTGGTCCGTCAGTGCCCAGCAATACCTGGATGGTCAGACCACCTCCGACTCCTCCTCAGATGATAATTCTGAGGATTCCTCGGATGACTCCTCAGACGACAGCTCAGAAGATTCCTCTGACGATGACTCCTCCTATGATGATAGCAGTTACGATGATTCATCCTATGACGACAGTTCCGATGACTCCTACGAATAACCACCAACCTGCCCATACCACCCTCTGTGATAATGTCCAAAGGTTGCCTGTTGAGAAACAAACACTACTGTCTTGAAACAACAAATGCCATCCCGGTATCATCATCAGATGCTATATTCCATTGTTTCAGAAGCCTTGAAGCAATCTGCTGAAGTACCCGGTTTATAGAATTTTATATTACTCCCCCAAATGCCACTGTCTGAGTGAAACGAGTTTGGCTTTTGGGGGAGTGCTTTTTATAAAATTATATAGACCCTGGTACTTCCAGATTACTGAGCCGGCTTCAGACAACAATGAATATTCATCTGATAGTGATACTGAGGATGGCATTGTAATATCACACACCAATCACTTTCTCAACAGCAACCGCCTTGCATTATCACCGGTAACACGAACCACTTCCTCACTGCTGATCCCTTTAATCCTTCCAATCTCCTCAGCCACCAGCGGCAGATTCAACGAACAATTCCGCTTACCTCTGTAGGGCACCGGACTAAGATAAGGGCTGTCTGTTTCAAGAACGATCTGCTCCAGCGGTGCATACTCCACCACTTCCTTTACCTTCCTGGCATTATTAAAAGTAACCACGCCACCAATACCAAGATACAGTCCCATATTCAGATACTCCCTTGCCATTTCCTTTCCATAGGAAAAACAATGGATAATACCTCCATACATACCCCTATTTACACAGTCCTTCACCAGATCCAGCGTATCTGCTGCTGCCTCCCTGCTGTGGACCATAAATGGCATATGGAGCTCCCTGGCAATCTCCATCTGCTGCCGGAAAACTTTCTTCTGAAGCTCATGCTCCCCAGCTTCCTTGTGCCAGTAATAATCCAGTCCGATCTCGCCAACAGCAACCGCCTTTTCCAGGCCACAACACTCCCTGATCTTATCCAGCACTTCCTCTGTCACCAGCTCCGCATCATCCGGATGAATCCCAAAAGCACCATATACAAAAGAATATTTCTCCATCAGTGCCTTTGTCTTTTCCAGACTGTCTATGGACGCACACACATTAACAACTTCCTGAATTCCATTTTCATCCATAGAACCAAGAAGTACATCCCTGTCCTCATCAAAAGCCTCATCGTCATAATGTGCATGCGTTTCAAAAATCTTATAGCTACTCATCTCTGCTCCTCAATCCAGATTTATTTTTAACATCCTTCACCTTACAATAAGTTCATCTGTAAATCCACATATCCGGCTCTGTTTTTCTTTACTTACGGGCACAGTTGGATGCCTCTCCTGTAAGGATCTCAATCCCATGACCCAGTGCATCCACAATATATTCCAGACTTTCCCTTACTGCCTTTGGACTTCCCGGAAGGTTGATGATCAGAGTCTTTCCTCTGATACCTGCTGTGGCTCTGCTTAACATGGCTCTCTTGGTGATCGTCATACTATAAGCACGCATTGCCTCCGGAATTCCCGGAACCCTTCTCTCTATTACTTCCTCTGTAGCTTCCGGTGTTACATCTCTTTCCGAAAATCCTGTGCCACCTGTAGTCAGGATCAGCTCAGCTCTTCCAGTATCTGCAATCTCCTGCATCTTTCCTGCAAGCATAACCTGGTCATCTGGAAGAATATCCATGGAAACCACTTCATAGCCTTCTTTTTCCATGATCTCTTTGATTACCGGACCGCTTAAGTCTTCTCTTTCCCCTCTGTATCCAGTGTCACTTGATGTTATGATCGCTACCCGTTTCATTTTTCCTCCTTCTGTGCATTCGGTAAATACACGTCACTGTCTGCAGTTATTTTCATTATCCTTTTCCTGTTTATTCTACTGTTCCTTATCATCAAAACGGAAATCTCCGCTTTTTCCACCTGTTTTCTCAATAAGATGAATTTCTGACATTACCATATGCTTGTCTACTGCCTTACACATGTCATAAATTGTCAGAAGTGCCAGCTGCACACCTGTAAGAGCTTCCATTTCCACGCCAGTCTTACCTTCTGTTTTTACAGTACAGAAAACATGAATGCGGCTTTTTTCCTGATCCAGTTCAAAATCCACAGAACACTTCTGGATCGGAAGTGGATGACACATGGGAATCAGCTGTGAAGTCTGTTTCACCCCCATAATACCTGCCACTCTGGCTACTCCAAGCACATCACCTTTCTTGATATTACCTGCTGTTACCAGTGCCATGATCTCCGGTCCTACAGCAATATACCCTGTAGCCAGTGCGGTCCTGTAGGTTACCTGCTTGCCGGAAACATCCACCATTACTGCATTGCCTCTGTCATCAAAATGTGTAAATCCTGTCCCCATGATTTTTCCCTTGCTACTTATATCGTAGTTTCCCTTCTTTATTCTCTTTTAACAGTATACAAAAAATCCCCCAATCCCGTCAAGAAACGGAACTGGAGGATTCTGAATCTCTATATCAGCAGATTTCTGCTCCTGCCGGCATTTTTTTCTCCGGTACCATAAGAGAAAGATTACCTTCTGCATCCTCTGCACAGAGGATCATTCCCTCACTGAGAACTCCTGCAAGTTTGGCAGGTTTCAGGTTGGTCACTACCATAACTTTCTTTCCAACCATTTCTTCTGCACTGTAATGAGCTTTGATTCCGGATACGATCTGACGAACCTGACTTCCGATCTTAACCTGAGAGCAGAGAAGCTTTCTGGATTTCTTAACCTCCTCACAGGCGATGATCTCACCAACCTGGAACTGCAGCTTCTCAAAATCATCGAAAGTGATCTCCGGCTTTGCCTCGATATCGATCACGTTCTCTGTTTTCTCCTCTTCTACCTCTTCCTTCGGCTCTTCTTTCTTCGGATGAAGCTTCTCAACCTTCTCAAGAACCTCTTTCAGGTCAAGTCTTGCAAAAAGGATCTCCGGTTTGTCGGTTACGCGGTTTC
>OLOJ01003222.1_pt1 | contig 11879 bp, 11 predicted proteins | sample 1672251 | NCBI WGS metagenome assembly OLOJ01 (sample SAMEA3136664, study PRJEB25190) | human gut metagenome | biome: human gut; feature: human-associated habitat; material: faeces | place: Austria | collected 2013 | reverse complement strand
TGGTAACAGCGTTAAATGCACGGGACACTATTACAATCAACGCATGTGTTTTGTTAACAGCCGCCATTTTTGTTCTGGTTAATTTTATAGCGGATCTGGTCAATATCGCTTTAAACCCACACGGAAAAGCAAAGGAGAAGGTTTATGATTCGTAAAATTTTACATAAACCGCAGGCGCTGCTTGGGTTGGCCATGATGTTAATTGTATTTTTTGTTGTGGCATTTGCGCCCTTTATAGCACCGCATGATCCATCAGAGCTAAACGTCGCGCATGCTTTGTCTGCACCTGATTCAGAATATCCTCTTGGAACAGATGAAATGGGGCGCTGCGTATTTTCACGATTGCTCTATGGCGCGCGGTCGTCTATGTCTATCGCTCTGCCCTCGCTTATCATTTTGGCGCTTGTCAGTACGGTCGTAGCTACTGTCTGCGCTTATCTGGGCGGTGTACTTGACCGGATTTTTGATGTTGTTTCTAACATCTTTATGGCATTTCCACCCTTTCTTGTGGCCATTACTCTGGTGGGATTATTTGAATCAAAAGTGTTCAGTATCATTCTATCCATTGTAATTGCCATGTGGGTATGGAATGCACGAGTGGTTCGTACCTACGTTCTCAGAGAAAAACAAAAACCTTATGTTATCACCTGCCGGATGTCAGGCTGCTCAGAGCTGAGGATTATATTTCGGCATATTATTCCAAACGTTCTTCCACATCTTTTGGTGATATTCAGTACAGGACTGTCCTCCATTATCATTATGATTTCCAGTTACGCCTTTCTGGGGCTGGGCTTGGAGGCGGGAACAGCAGAGTGGGGCGCCATGTTCGTGAATGCCAAACAACTGATTTTCAGTCAGCCGCAGCTTCTGGTCTATCCGGGGCTTTGTATCCTGTTTACAGCCGGTGGATTTAATTTGTTCGGTGAGGCTTTGCGGGATATTTACGCACCACGGGAGGGTTAGAAATGCTTGATATCAACTGTTTAACAGTTCGCTCAAAACTGACAAAAGAGGAATTGCTTCACTCCATCAGCTTTTCCGTAGGCGAGGGAGAAACCTTCGGGCTGATCGGAGAAAGCGGAAGCGGGAAAAGCATGACCAGCAAGTGTATTATGCGGCTGTTAAATTCTCGTGCTTTTCAAATCAGAGGGGAAATTCGCTGGAATGGCAGAGATGTCTTTTCCATGAATGCAAAAGAACTGGCTGACTATCGAGGAAAACAGATCAGTATGATACCGCAGAATCCCATGACTGCATTTGCTCCCATGGTGAAGCTGGGAAAACAACTTGAAATGGGGTTTCGATTCAATACCAGAGAAGAACGGCACAACTTTTGTAGAGAACTTACGAATACGTTGGCCAGTGTGAACTTGCCGGATGCGGAAAAAATTTTTAACAGTTATCCGGATGAGCTTTCCGGCGGCATGCTGCAGAGAGTGATGATTGCTCTCACTATGCAGCAGGCTTCGAAACTGATTATTGCAGACGAAATTACCACTGCCGTAGATGCGGCCAGTGAATATTTGATTTTAAATGAACTGGAAAAAATAAAAACATCAGGGGTATCGATGCTGGTTATCACACATGATTTTGGTGTAGTAGCGAGACTGTGCGACCGTGTTGCGGTGATGAAATCGGGAGAAATCATTGAACAGGGTAGAACCCATGAGGTGCTCTCCACACCACGGCATGATTACACAAAACAATTGATGGAAGCAAGTATACTGTTTCAGGAGGCGCTATGCTAAAGGCAGAAGGAATTATAAAGAAATACCGGATACCGGGTAGAAAGAAAGACCTGTTGGAAGCCCTATCAGGCGTATCTATCGAGCTTGCCGACAATAGTATTACGGCCATCGTAGGCGAAAGCGGAAGTGGAAAAAGCACACTTGCCAGAATTTTGTCCTATATCGAGCTTCCCGATGCCGGAAAAGTTACTTTAGATAATTTAACAGTGACAGGCGTCAAAAGAAAAACGCTTCAAAAGATGCGAGGCAAAGTGCAGCTTGTCATGCAGGATGCAGCCAGTTCTCTTGATCCTCACCAAAACGTATTACAAATTTTGGATGAACCTCTCCATCTTTTATTGGATATGGGAAAAGAGGACAGAAAAAAGAGAGTCGAAGAGTTGCTGGACATGGTTAATTTAGGGGGAGATATATTGAATCGTCGCCCTGACGAACTTTCTGGTGGTCAGCAAAAGAGGCTCTGTGTAGCGCGTGCTTTGGCAACAGAACCACAGCACATTATTTTCGATGAATCTTTTAGTGGGCTTGATGTTACATTAAGAAAGCAAATTTTGCATCTGTTGCGGAATTTGCGGGACGAGTTGAGATTGAGTTATTTGATTATTACCCACGATTTAGACATTGCGATGTATATGGCAGATACCATTCATGTGATGCGTTTCGGGAAAATAATCGAGACAGTTTACAAACCGCAAAGCTTTTCGGATTTTCAAAAACCATATTCTAATGAGCTTGTAAAGGCCGCTCTTTCAAAGAGGCAGGCTTTGCAATAAAAAACATGTAAAGGAGTACAAACATGAAAAAACTTTTATCCCTTCTTTTGGCTTGTGTAATGGGGTTGACGCTTCTTGCTGGTTGCAACAGTACGGAACAGCCGTCCTCAAGCTCTGACCAGACAGAGACACCGAAAACAATTACCATTGCACAAAGCGCAAACTTTTCTATGGGCTTTGCCCCTGCGGTGCAGTCCTACGAGGCTACATATTATATGAACAACTTTTATGAGCCTTTGGTCAAATACCAGGACGGCGAGTACCAGCCCTGCCTTGCTACAGACTGGACAAATTCCGATGATGGACTCACCTATACTTTCCATCTGCGTGAAGATGTAACGTTCAATGATGGAACCCCCTTCAATGCGGAGGCTGTGAAACTATATTTCGACAATATGAAGTCTGTCATAGGAACCAGTTCCAATTACGGGCAGCTTGATATGCTCATATCAGAAATCACAGTAGATGATGAATACACGGTTTCCTTTCATTTGACTCGTCCTTATTACAATGTTCTCAACGATTTGTCCATGGTAATGCCGAGAGGGATTCTTTCAGCATCCGCCTTCAATGAGGACGGTTCTTTGAACTCAGAATATCTGATGGATCATACGCCGGGTACAGGCCCCTATATGTTTGAGGGCGTGAACGATACTGCAACGGAATACACTTTTGTACGCAATCCCAATTATTGGGGCGAAGATCCGGATGTAGATTCCTTCACAGTAAAAGTTATTCCGGAATCCAAGGTCGCTGCAATGAGGGCTGGAGAAGTGGACTTCATTATCGGTTCTGACACATTGGATGCCGATTCCTATCAAGAACTGTCCAGCACGGAAGGCATTACGGGCGTAATTTCCGATTTTGATTTTGTCACAGAGTTTATCGCGCTTAACGACGAAGTGGTTCCCTTGAATGATATCAATATCAGAAACGCAATCCAGATGGCTATCGATAAAGAGTCTATCGCTCAAAATATTTATTCGGGTTTGAGAACAGAAGCAAATTCGGTTATGCCTGCGGATATGCCCTATTGCAAGGCGGATGTGACAACTCCGAGCTATGATATGGACGCGGCCATTGAACTGATGGACAAGTCCGGCTGGACTGATACGGATGGCGATGGCATCCGGGAAAAGGATGGTAAAAAGCTTTCCTTTACGATTACTTATCCCTCCACGGGTGTATATGATAAAGTTGTACTTTTCTTCCAAGATTCAATGAAAAAGCTTGGCATTGAAATCACGACGAATCCTATTGACCTGATGGCATTTATGCAACAGGTGTTTACAGAAGGGAACTACGAAATCACCGCGTATATGAGCTATTGGTTCCCCTATGATCCGTACACATTTGTCGCCAATATGTATCCTTCCACTGACTATACAGATGCCAGTGGAATTTATTCGACTGATCCTCAGATCGCCAAAGCACTTGCCACAATGAGCGAAGAGGAAGCGAAAGAACTGATTGCCGGCCTTTACAAAACAGATGATCCGGATACTGTTCAGAATATCTTTACCACTGCCCTTAATTCCGCAAATGAAAGCAGCGTTGTGATTCCGTTGAACTACAGAAACGAATATGCGGTGTTCAATAATGAGGTGATAGAGTCCTACACATTCAACAGTATTCCAAATCATGTTGACGTTGCAGCAATTAAATTAAAGTAATTACACTTCTTTTCTGTAAAACGTGCGAAGGGAGGAAAAGCGTTTGGATTTAACATCATCATTGGAAGATTATCTAAAAGCTGTCCTTGTGCTTTATCAACAGAATGGGTATGTCCGATGTGTGGATGTGGCAGAGCATTTGGATGTGAGCAAGCCGTCTGTTAGTCGGGCAATGAAAGAATTGATTCAGTCTGGCCATATTGTGAAAGAAGCTAGTGGAGAACTCTCCCTGACTGCACGGGGCCGAGATCTTGCTGAACAAATCTATGAGAAACACCAGTTTTTTGCTGTACAGCTTATGGAAGTCGGTGTCTCTCCGGAAGTTGCTGATCAAGAGGCGTGTAAAATGGAACACGGCATCAGTGAAGAGTCTTTTCAGAAGCTGAAAAAGGTGCAGAAATCATGAAGTAGGGAAAGGAAAACAGAACATACTAATCGCCTTATCCTGCCTCATAGACGCTTTTGATCTGTTTGGCCACTTTCTCACTATCCTTCTCAATTCAAAACAGTGTTTTAATTATAAATCCTTGAAGTAAAAGAAGGAATGCCTTGATGTTCTATGGAAAGGCTTGTTCACGGTCGGCTTTCCTTGACAAAATAGGATATAGTTGATATAATTATTTTGGGTTAGTTATAACTAACCCAAAATAATTTAAGGAGGATTTATAATGTCTCTTATTAACAAAGAAATTGGAGAATTTAGTGTACAAGCCTATCATGAGGGGTCTTTTAAGCTCGTCTCCAAAGAAAATGTACTGGGAAAATGGGCTGTGTTTTTCTTTTATCCGGCGGATTTTACCTTTGTGTGCCCCACGGAGTTGGAGGATCTTGCCAATAAATATTCCGACTTTCAGGCGGCAGGATGCGAGGTGTATTCGGTTTCCTGCGACACCCATTTTGTCCATAAGGCGTGGCATGACGCCTCAGATCGGATCAAAAAAATCGGTTATCCTATGCTGGCGGATCCCACACATATCCTCTCCAAAGATTTTGAGGTGTATATCGAGGCAGACGGTGTAGCTGAACGCGGGACCTTTGTTGTGAATCCGGAAGGGAAAATCGTCGCGTATGAGGTGAACGCCGGAAATGTAGGCCGAAATGCCGACGAGTTGCTCCGCAAATTGCAGGCCTGCCAGTTTGTTTACGAACACGGGGACGAGGTGTGCCCGGCAAAATGGCAACCTGGAGCAGAAACCTTAAAACCAAGTCTTGACCTTGTAGGACAGCTGTAAGTATGGGGAATATCAATCATCTCTATGATGCAGTGATCATTGGCGGCGGGCCGGCCGGATTAACGGCTGCCTTGTATTTGGCCCGGGCCCGATATCGCGTAGTCGTAGTAGAAAAAGAACGCTTTGGCGGTCAGATTACCATCACGCATGAGGTGGTAAATTTTCCAGGAGTGGAGCGCACGTCCGGAGAAGCTCTTACAGAAACTATGCGCAGACAAGCACAGAGTTTCGGTGCAGAATTTCTGTTGGCTGAGGTTACCGAACTGAAGATGGACGGTGATGTGAAGACCGTCCGAACCAGCAGGGGAGAGCTTCAATGCTTCGGCATACTGCTTGCTGCCGGCGCCCATCCCCGTAAAGTGGGATTTGACGGGGAAGAAGAATTTAAAGGCCGGGGTGTAGCTTACTGTGCCACCTGCGACGGGGAGTTTTTTACAGGGAAAGAAGTCTTTGTGGTGGGAGGCGGCTTTGCTGCGGCAGAGGAAAGTGTGTTTTTAACCAAGTATGCCCGGCATGTGACGATCCTCATCCGCGGCGCCGGCTTTACCTGTGCGCCTGCCGCTGCGGAACCGGCGCTGCACCATGAGAAGATTACGGTGGTTACACACGTCCAGGTGGAAGAAGTTTCCGGGGACGATGGGATGAACTATCTGCGGTACCGGAACACGGAAACGGGGGCGGTTACAGAATACCGGCCTCCGGAAGGGGAAACCTTTGGCGTGTTTGTTTTTGCCGGGTATGAGCCGGCCACTTCGCTTGTAAAGGACTTAGCGGAGTGCGATGCGCAGGGGTATGTGGTAACAGACCGGAGCCAGCAGACCAGCTGCGAGGGCCTGTACGCTGCCGGGGACGTGTGTATTAAACCGCTGCGCCAGGTTGTGACGGCGGTGGGTGACGGAGCGCTGGCAGCTACGGAACTGGAACGGTATGCCGCTGCCCTTCAGAAGAAGACCGGATTGTATCCTGTTCAACCCGTGGCGGTACCTCAAGAAGTTGCCCCTCCTTCGGAGAACAGCCGTCAGGCAGACGGGTTATTCTCAACGGATATGTTGGCACAGCTGGACGCCGTATTTCAGAAAATGTCTTCGCCCTTAAGGCTGAAACTCTATCTGGATCACACCCCCTTGTCATCAGAATTGCAAGGGTATATGGAGGAGCTTTGCGCTCTGACGGACAAGCTTTCGCTGGAAATCAGCGATGAAACGCTGGAAGACCGTCCCTGCGTGCGGGTTTACAGAGAGGATAATGTATGGACGGGGCTTGCTTTCCATGGCGTACCCGGCGGGCATGAATTCACCTCTTTTGTACTGGGGCTGTATAACGCATCCGGGCCGGGACAAACCCTGGATGAAGAGATGCTTCGCAGTATACAGGCTTTAAAATCGGTTGATATGAAAATACTGGTTTCTCTTTCCTGTACCATGTGCCCGGAGTTGGTGACCGCAGCGCAGAGGATTGCCGTGGAAAATCCCGGTATAACAGCGGAGGTATATGATCTGAATCATTTCCCAGCCCTGCGGGAGAAGTACAAGGTGATGAGTGTACCGTGCCTGGTGATCGATAACGGCAGAACGGTTTCTTTTGGCAAGAAAAATATTCCGCAGCTTTTAGAACTGCTGGCCAAATAGCGAAATGCAGGAAAGCCCATTCATGCTGGGACGTGGATGGGCTTATCCGTTTGTGAAGGGAGGGAAATCATGCAGCAGCTAAGATATTTGAGGGACAAGATCAAAACGCCGGGGCCGGCGCCTTTTGTTACGCATGCCACCTATCCTGTGGAAGAAGGACGTGCGGATTTATGGGTATATGACCTGTTCCCCGGCGTACAGCTCATGGTGACGGACTTTGTTTGCGAGAGCTGTTTCCAAAGCGGGATGGAACAGGATGTTGTCTGTATTCATCACTGTGCCAGAGGACGTTTTGAATGTGTCTTTGACTGCCGGAACTATGTTTACATGGGCGAGGGGGATATTGCGCTCAATAGTATGCTGCGTCCGCCGATTGGCGCGTCCTTCCCCTTGAGGTATTACTTTGGATCCAGCATCGCACTGATTCCGGAGCTGTGTGACAATATACCGGAGCTTTCAGCTTTTGGAATCAGTGCCAGAGGTATCTTAAAAAAATATTCGCTTATGGAGCATTGCCGGGTATTCCATCGGAACGAAGCGATAGAACAGATTTACCGCGACATTTACCACTCTCTCCAAGAGCCACAGCTTTCCTTCCTGCGTTTCAAGCTGTTGGAGCTTCTCTATTATTTTCAGAACCAGCAGACAGTCCTGGAAGAAAACCAGGAATATATTCCCAAAAGCATAACGGAAAAAATCAAGCATGTGAAGGATCATCTGTTGGAAGACGCGGAAGAAAGGCCCGTGTTGCAGCAGCTTGCCCGGGAACATGGGCTGAGCCTTACACAGCTGAAAACCGGATTTAAACAGATCTATGGTGAAACGCCTTATGCCTATCTGAGGCGATATAGGATGCATCGGGCGGCCGCCATTCTGCTGAATACGGATAAAAAAATAGGTGATGTTTCTCAGGAGCTTGGCTATCAGAACGCCAGCAAGTTTGCCGAGGCATTCCAGCATGTGATGGGCGTTACGCCTTTGCAATATCGGAATCAAGGAAAGAGCATGTGAATACTCCCCGATTTCAAGGGGAGTATTTTTTTGCCCTTTTGGAGCATTTCCGCTCTTATTAAACCTTTTAGAGTAGAAGAGAAAAGGAAAAGTTGCTATACTGATTTTTGGTTAGCAAAGACTAACTGTTATTTTCAGAGAAAGGTGGATTCCTATGAAATCCAAATTAACAACAAAAGATGTGATCGCTGCCGGAGCGTTCGCCGCCATCTATTTGGTACTGCTGACTGTACTGGCGGTGATGGTGCTGCCTATCGTGCCGGTTCTGTATCTTGCTACGCCGCTTATCGCAGGCGTGTTGCTGGGGACTGTGTATATGCTCTATTGTGTGAAAGTGCCGCGAACGGGCGCGGTTCTGATTCTTTCTATCCTGGTAGGGCTCATTACTTCTATGGCCAGCATCTATCCCTTGATTGCTGCCGTGGTATGGGGCTTGATTGCGGAGGTTATTCTGGCAAAAGGGCACCGTAAATCCCCCAATAGCTTGCTGGCAAGCTATTGTGTGTTCAATCTTACGTCTATGGGGCCGTTTTTCTCCATGCTGTTAGCGAAAGACGCGTTTCTTCAAACCTGCACAACCTATTATGGAGAGCAATATGCACAAACCATTGACCAGCTGACGCCCAGCTGGATTATCCTTGTCTTTATTGTCTTGGCGCTGCTGGGCGGCTTGCTCGGCGGACTCTTCGGCAAGAAGCTTTTGAAGAAGCATTTTGCGAAGGCAGGGATAGTGTGAACGGCGGATCGTGGCTGGATCCTCGCAGTAAGCTAATCGTTTTTATAGCTGCCTGCCTGTGTACGTTCTCCGGAATGTCCCAGGTACAGGAAATCACGCTGCTTTCCCTGTGCCTGGTGGTTCTCCTTTTATGCCGCAAATGGAAAGCGACGCTTGTGGCAGCGGGCTTGTTTGCGGGCATGTCGATAGGGGATCTCCTTTTGGTAGACAGGCTTACGGGTGCGGCGCAGTATCTGGTTTTGCTTACCTGCCATGTGCTGCGGTTTCTGCTGCCGCTGTTTGCATCCTTTTATGCCGTGACCAAAACCTCTACGGTGGGGGAATATATCAGCGCTTTTACGGCTATGCGGCTGCCGGGGGTGATTATCATTCCTATGGCGGTGATGTTTCGGTTCGTTCCGACGATGAGTGAAGAGTGGCAAGGCGTGACGCAGGCGATGAAGCTGCGGGGGCTGGCGGTAAGCTGGAGGAATTTTTTACGTCGGCCTATGGCTATGCTGGAAACCGTATTGGTTCCATTTTTGCTCCAATGCTCTACGGTGGTGGACGAGATGTCGGCTGCGGTGATGGCGCGAGGCTTCGATAAAGACCGGCCGCGGACCAGCTACCTGGAAGTGAACATGCATGTTCTGGACTGGCTGATTGCAGCAGTCGCTGTCCTGTTGACGGTGTGGAACCTGGTATGGTAAGGAGGGAAAGCAGCATGATAACATTAAAAGATCTTTCCTATGCCTATCCAGGGCAGAAAGAATCCTCTGCTTTGAAAGATGTCTCCCTGCATATTGAATCGGGAGAGTGTGTTGTACTCTGTGGTCGGAGCGGCTGTGGGAAGACGACGCTGCTGCGGACTGTCAACGGGCTAATCCCGCATTTTCACGGCGGCACCGTAACAGGGAAAGCAATGGTTGCCGACTTGGATATCAGTAGGTTATCTCTACCTGAGATTGCCCTTTTAGTAGGGAGCGTGTTCCAGAATCCCCGTACGCAGTTTTTTCATATGGATACCACCGGGGAGCTCGCGTTTCAGATGGAAAACCAAAACATTGCCCGTGAGAAAATGCGCGTCCGTATCCAGGAGGTAGCGGGGGAGCTGGAACTGCAAAACCTATTGGACCGCGATATTTTTGCGCTTTCGGGCGGAGAAAAGCAGCAGATTGCCTGTGGTAGCATCTGGGCTGCACAGCCGCGTATCGTGGTGCTGGATGAGCCGTCCTCCAATCTGGATCTTCCAGGGATTCGCAGGCTGCAAAGGTCTATTCGGTATATGAAGGCGGCGGGAACGACTGTTTTGGTATCGGAACACCGGCTGTGGTATCTGTATGGTATTGCCGACCGATATATTCTTTTAGAAGACGGAAGTATCCAGGAAGAATATACGCCCGAGGAGATCCATGCGTTTTCAGAGAAAGAACGCAGACGAATGGGGCTGCGAGCCGTTTGCGCCGATCAGCTTTTTGCCATAAAGCCGGAGGCTGCGGCTATTCCCAGAACAGAAAACGGACTGAAAATACAAAACCTTATCTGCAAACGCAAGGGGAAGCGAGTACTGGAAATCCCGCAACTGTCTGTTCCCAAAGGCGCTATTGTAGCTGTCATCGGGGAAAACGGCGCTGGAAAGTCTACGCTGATGCTTTGTCTGAGCGGACTGCTGAAGCATCGCGGGGAACTCTGTTTAGGGGAAAGAAACATACCGTATAAACAGTTGCCCAAAGAGGCGTATCTGGTGATGCAGGAAGCGGGGCACCAGCTTTTTTCCGATACAGTGCTGGACGAACTGATGCTGAACAATACAAAATTGACAGAGAAGGAAGCAATGGAGACATTGGAGGCCCTCGGCCTTGAAACATTTAAAGAACGGCATCCCGGCTCCCTGTCCGGCGGGCAGCAGCAACGACTTTCTCTGGCAGTCGCCCTATGCAGCCGGCGTGGGCTGATGCTCTACGATGAACCGACCAGCGGGCAGGACGGGGAAAACCTGCTGCGAACGGCTCGGCAGATTCAGGAGCTCAACGGGAAAGCAGTGTGTTCTTTTATGGTATCCCACGACCCTGAGCTGATTCTTCGATGTGCGACCCATCTTCTGATTATACATGCAGGAAAAGCCGAGCATTTTCTTCCGCTGGATCAAGCGGGAGTGAAGGTTTTGTGGGAAGTATTCGGCGAGGGCTGCAAAAACAAGGAAAATACGACGAAAAGGAGTTAGAGTATGAATCGAATGAGTGTATGGGAGCAACTGGTGCAGCTCCCCTATCTGAATCTATACAGCAAGCTGGTGAACGCCGCTCTGGAACTGGATGTCTTTTCACATCTGACAAAACAGGTAGAGACGGCAGAACTGGCGGCAGAAATGAATTGGGACGAGGACAATACTGGCTATTTTTTAGGCGCCTTGTCTGCATTGGGATTTGTAGAGCAATCGGGCGGAAAATATCAGAATACTGAGGAATCGCAAAAGTACCTGGTTAAGGGAAGCTCAGAATATCTTGGCGGCTTTATTCTCTTCTATGGACAAAATGAAGGGATGGTTCCCATGGATGTGAAGAAACTGCTTATAGAGGGCCCGCAGCCTATGCCGCAGATGGAAATGGAGCAGAGCCTGGATTTTGCACAGTACGGGCAGATGTTACGGATGTCCGAGGAGGGATACCGGCAGCAGGAGATTTTGCGTATTGTCCGAACGTTTCCGGAAAACAACACCATCCGCCGTGTGTTAGACGTGGGATGCGCCACAGGGCTACTGGGGCTTTCGGTTATCGGCGATGCGCCGGAACGCAGCGGCGTGCTGTTTGACCAGATCCCGACGCAGATCATGCAAGAATCGATCGACAGGGTGGGACTGCGGAATAGGGTGGAGGTGCTGCAAGGGAATTTTCTGACTGACCCTGTAGGTGCGGGGTACGACCTGATTCTGGCTGTTTCTATTATGCTCTTTGCCAAGGGAAACATGGAGGCGCTGCTCAAGAAATTCTATAATGCCTTAAATCCTGGAGGCGTGCTGCTGATAATCAGTGAAGGAATTGCCCCGGATTTTTCCGAACCGTGGGATATGGTGACAGGTTATCTGCCTTATTATTTAAA
>OLOJ01003216.1_pt1 | contig 11890 bp, 9 predicted proteins | sample 1672251 | NCBI WGS metagenome assembly OLOJ01 (sample SAMEA3136664, study PRJEB25190) | human gut metagenome | biome: human gut; feature: human-associated habitat; material: faeces | place: Austria | collected 2013 | reverse complement strand
CCTTTCTCTTGGGGGGTGTAAGGGGGGATATTCTCTTTCCGAGGAAAGAGAATAGCCCCCCTTTGTCGCGTCCCCACACTGTGTGGGGAACATTCCTTCCGCATGAAGTGCGAAAAACTCACATCATATCCTTGATATGATTCAGCCGATCCAGCGCAGCGTACAGCGTCTCATCCTTCTTCGCGAAGTGCAGACGCACAATATTGTTGATCGGTTCATTGAAGAACGAGCTGCCCGGCACGGCGCCGACGCCGGCTTTTCTCGCCAGCTGCTCGCAGAAGTCGACGTCGCTCTGGCCCTTCTTGAGGTACGGGGAGATGTCGGCCAGCACGAAGTACGTGCCCTCGGGATCGGTGAAGGGGATGCCGATGTCGCGCATGCCCTCGGTGAAGATCTTCTTCATGTGCGCGTAGTGCGCGCCGAACTCGTCATAGTAGCTCAGCGGCATGTTGAGGCCGACGACGGCGGCCTCCATCAGAGGCGACGGGCAGCCGACGGCGTTGAAGTCGTGGTACTGGCGGATGCGCGCCATGATGTTCTCCGGCGCGATGGCATAGCCGAGTCTCCAGCCGGTGACGGAGTAGGTCTTGGAGAGCGATGAGCAGGAGACCGTGCGCTCCCACATGCCGGGGATGCTGTTCATGTAGACGTGCTTGCGGCCGTCGTAGATGATGTGCTCATACACCTCGTCCATGATGGCGTAAACGTCGTAGCGGATGCAGAGGTCGGCGATGGTCTTGAGCTCTTCCTCGGTGAAGACCTTGCCGCTCGGGTTCGAGGGATTGCAGATGATGATGGCCTTCGCACCGCCGCGGAACGCATCTTCGAGCACGTTCGGGTCAAAGGAGAACGTCGGCGGATTCAGAGGGACAAAGACCGGCTCGCAGTCGGCCATGATGACCTGTGCGCGGTAGTTTTCGAAGAACGGGGAGAACATCACGACGCGGTCGCCCGGATTCGTCAGGGCGAAGAGCGTGTCGACCATCGCTTCGGTCGAGCCGATGGTCGCGACGATCTCGGTCTCGGGGTCGATGGTGCGGCCCATGAAGTGACCGCATTTGCGCGCGATGGCCTGGCGGAAATTCGGCGCACCCATCGTGATGGGGTACTGATGGGGGCCTTCGTGGCTCACGACCTCGAGGCGGTCCATCATCTCCTTGGGCGGGTCAAAATCGGGGAAGCCCTGCGCTAAGTTGATCGCGCCGCATTCGTTGGAGATACGCGTCATTCTGCGAATGACGGAGTCGGTAAAGTGCTGATTTCTTCTGCTCATTTCCTGCATGGGTGTGCCGTCCTTTCCGTTGCGGTCAGTGCGGAACACGCTCGCAGAGCCGCGATCAAGTGAAGTTGTTCTTAATATTACATAAAGATGAGAGAATGTCAAGTATTACAAAGGACAACGTGACGAAGTTCGACGCTTTGTCACGATAAAGCAGGAACGCGGCGGCCGCTTTTGTATAGAATGGAGCAGGCGAACGCCGGGAGAGGAGGGGAAAAGCATGTATTCGAATCCGCCGCCGCGCCCGCCGGGACCGCCGCTGTTCGGCCCGTGGCACTGCGTGGGTGTTTGCGCGCTGGCGCTGGGGCTCGGTATTTTCATCGCGGCTGTTTTTCCGGTGGGGGCGCTGATGTTTCTGGTCGCGTTTCTTCTCATCTTTTGCGGCATCGGCTGCCTGCGCAGATTCTAACATCGGTTGAAAAGAGTATGAATATTGGGAGGGAAAAGCATGAAAATTGTCGTTTGGAAATCACCCAAGGTCCTCTCGTCGCTGCTGCGGCGCGTATTTGGCGTCAGGGAGGAAGCATAACGCGCGTCCATAGTGCATAGAGTGCAGTAACCACTTAGCCGAAGGAGAGGGACTGCAATGGAACTGGAATTGAAAAAGGAGCAGTTTGCCTGTTATCAGGCGTTACCGCAGCTCAGCGAGAACCGCGAGGAGACAACGGAGACCATCGTGCCGGACTATCTGCCGGACATCGCCCGCATCGTGGATGCGAGCGGGTGCCTTTTCCTGCGCAGCCGTGAGATCGCAGACGGAAAAGCGCAGGTGTCGGGCACGGTCCGCATGACGCTTTTGTACGTGGCCGAGGACGCGCAGGGGATGAAGTCGTTTGAATATACGCTGCCGCTCGACGAGACGATCGAGGGGCGCGCGCTGAGCGGCAGCGCGGACAGCTGCCTCGACGGCCGGCTCTGCTCGTGCGAAGTGCGCATGCTCAATCCGCGCAAGGTGTTCACGCGCGTAAACGTGGAGCTGACGCTTACGCCCTACGTGCCCGCGTCGCTGAGCGTGTGCAGCGGCGTGAAGGAGCAGGAAGCCTACAAGATCGAAACGCTGTGCGAGAAAAAGGACATCGGTATTATCCGCGCCATTCGGGAAAAGGACTTCACGTTTTCCGATGAAGTGCTGCTTTCGGGCACGAAGGAGCCCATTCAGGAGCTTTTACGCACAAAGTGCGCGCTGCGCGTGACTGACTGCAAGTCGATCGGCAACAAGATCGTGCTCAAGGGCGTCGCGCGGCTGGATGCCATCTACTTGGATGAGAGCGGGAATCTTGCGTCGATGAGCAGTGAATTGCCGTTTTCGCAGATCCTAGACGGACTTGCCGAAGAGGAGGGCGAGATGACGGTGCGCGCGTCGCTGCGCCTGACAGGCGCGGAGATCCATGTCGGCAGCGAGAGCGAGCCGGACAACAACCGCGCCATCTCGCTGCGGCTCTACATCAGCGCGTTCACAGCGGTGCGCGAGGTGAAAAGCGTTTGCTGTGTGGCGGACCTTTACAGCACGGCTTACGACCTGACCGCGAAGACGGAGACGGTCGAGCTGTGCGACAGCGCGGCGCTGGTGCTGCGCGAGCAGCTCGTGCGCGAAAAGATCGAGACCGGGGCCGAGGTGCAGACGGTGCTGGCGACGGACGTGATCTTCAGCAGCGCGGGCGTGAGCGGCGGGGGAGAGAGCGCGTCGCTGCGCGCGACGGCGAATCTGCGCGTGCTGTATCTCGACGAAAACGCCGTGCCGCTGCTCTCCGAGCGGCGGAGCGAGGTGCTGCTCGAGACCGACCTTCCGGACAACGGACAGGCGCGGGTGCAGGACATATACGCGGGCGAGATCGCCGCGTCCGTCGGCGCGGACGGCGTGGAGCTGCGCTTCCCCGTAACGTTTGCCGTCAGCGTGGCGGAAACGCCGCGTTATCCTTGTCTTCAGTCGCTTGAGGCCGAGGAGTGCGGGAAAAAGGACGAGAACGTCCCCTCGCTCGTGCTCCGCGCGATGAAGCAGGGCGAGCGGCTGTGGGATATTGCCAAGCTGTACCGCACAACGGTCGAGGCCATCCTCGCGGCCAACGAGCTCAAGGAGGAATCCGCCGCGGTGATCGGAAAGCTGCTGCTGATCCCGCGCAGGCGCTGAGGAACGGAGGAAGAGGGTATGAGCATGAATACGGAGATCTATCAGGATATTTCGACCCGCACGGCGGGGGACATCTACATCGGCGTCGTCGGCCCCGTGCGCGCGGGCAAGTCGACGTTCATCAAGCGCTTTATGGAAACGCAGGTCATCCCGAATATCGACAATGTCTACCGCCGCGAGCGGGCGAAGGATGAGCTGCCGCAGAGCGGCAGCGGCCGCATGGTGATGACGGCGGAGCCGAAGTTCGTGCCGGAAGAGGCGGTGGACATTGCGCTTGACGAGGGAAGCAGCTGCTCGGTTCGGCTCATCGACTGCGTGGGCTATATGATCCCCGGCGCGACGGGGCAGATGGAGGGCGAGAGCCCGCGCATGGTCTCGACGCCGTGGCTCGACCACGAGGTGACGATGAGTGAGGCGGCGGAGCTTGGCACAACGCGCGTCATCCGCGAGCATTCGACCATCGGCATCGTTGTGACGACCGACGGCAGTATCACCGATATCCCGCGCGAGGACTACATAGAGGCCGAGGGCCGCGTCATCCGCGAATTACAGGAGATCGGCAAGCCCTTCCTCGTCCTGCTCAACGCGACAGAGCCGGAAAGCGATCGCGTGCAGGCAATGGCAAGGGATATCGCTTCACGCTATGGCGTGACATGTCTGCCCGTCAACTGCCTGACGCTCGACGACAACGCAGTGGGAATGATTCTCAAGGCCATCCTTTACGAGTTCCCGCTCTGCGAGCTGGACCTCTTCATCCCGCCGTGGGTCGAGGCGCTTGCCGACGATCACCCGATCAAAAGCGGCCTCTATCAGGCCATCCGCGAGAACACAGGCAGCCTCCACTGTATCCGAGAGGTGCAGGGCGCGATCAGCGCCATCGGCGGCTGCGAGAGCGTCAGCAGCGCGCGCATCACGTCCATTCAGCTCGGCACGGGCGTCGCCGCGGCGGAATTGCAGCTCCCGCGCGCACTGTTCTACCGGACGCTGAGCGAGCAGTCGGGCTTCGATGTGAAGGATGACGGCGATCTGCTGAGCCTTCTCACTGAGCTCTCGTCGGTCAAGGCGGAGTACGACAAGGTGGCGCAGGCGGTGTCCGATGCGCGCGAGAGAGGCTACGGCATCGTTGTGCCGACGGTCGATGAGCTGAACCTCGAAGAGCCGGAGATCATGAAGCAGGGCGGGCGCTACGGTGTGAGGCTCAAGGCGAGCGCGCCGAGCCTGCATATCATCCGCGCCGACATCGAAACGACCGTTTCGCCCATCGTCGGCAACGAAAAGCAGAGCGAGGACATGGTCAACTACCTCTTGCAGGAGTTCGAGGGCGACACGACGAAGATCTGGCAGTCCAACATCTTCGGCCGCAGCTTCCACGAGATCGTGAACGAAGACTTGCAGGCAAAGCTCAAGCACATGCCGGACGACGCGCGCCTCAAGCTCCGCCAGACGCTTGAGCGCATCATCAACGAGGGCACGGGCGGTCTCATCTGTATCATCCTGTAAAGAAACAAAGCGAGAGGAGGTTCCTCTCGCTTTGTTACATTCCTGTAACTGGAATGTCATTACTTTGTAACTTGTCATTTCCACTGCCCGCTGTTATGCTGTTCTATAAGAAGGATAACAGGAGGAAGAGGATATGAGCCGAAAGATCGCGCTGCCGCTGCTGGTGGCAGCGGCGCTTGTCAGCATCATCTTAGCAAGCCGCACTCCGCAGCCCATCATAGAGGAATTGCCACCGGAGGAGGCTGACGCGCCCACCGCGCTGCTCACGCAGACCGAGAAGGTCAGTGATCAGACCGTCACGCTGAGAGTCTACGAGCCGGATGAGGCTGGCTATGCGCGCTACGCGCTCTTTGGCGCGGACGGTGCGGAGATCGACATACCGTTCGGCGTGAATCGCGGCACTTGGATCGGGAATGGCAACGCTGCCGAAAAAGTCTCCCTCACCGCACGGGACGATGTGCTCGGATTTCCGGGCTTCGAGCTTGAAACGATCCAAGGCATAGTTATGACAGTTTGTGACTTCTATGCGCTGACGGAGCAGGGCTTCGTCTATGCGGGAAGGACCGTTGGCTATGACTTTGATGATGCGGCGGAGGGCGACGGCGCGTGGCCGCTTGATCTCACGGGAGATGGGCGCAGCGAACTCATTACGCGCAGCACCTTTGGCGACGGCATGTCGTGTGTTTTTGTCTACCGTTGGAACGCCGCGGAGGGGGGCTCTCAGCGCAGTGAGGTCGACTGGGATAAGGCGGACGCGCAGCTTGCGCGCCTGAGTGCGCCCCTCGGCGTGACCGCGCGGGCGGAGACCTATCACGCACAGGACAATACCGTTACGCTGACGCTCTACACGGAAAGCGGCACGAAGGAAACGACGCTGCCGCTTACCACAGATATTCTCGGCGAGTGGTCCACGGAATAAGCGGAATGCGTGGACCAGGATAAAAAAGGAACCGATTCTTTTGAATCGGTTCCTTTTTTACTGAAAAATTTACTTGGCCAGCACTTTTTTGAGTTTGGCGAAACGGGGGAGGGAGTCCTCCTTCGGGAGCTTGGGCTCGCCCTGGATGAGGGGGAGGACATAGTCGATGAACTCCTGCTTGACGCCGTTGTGAGAGTCGTTGATCCACTCGAGCGGGATCTTCTTCTCGAAGTTTGCGACCTCGGTGAGCGGCAGCAGCTTCGTCTTGCAAACGTAGTGGCCGTCCACAGTCTCACGCTCAAAGGCGACCATCTTGTCGGTGATGCCGGCGACGGCGTTCTCCACCGCGGCACGACCGGCCATGACGGCCTCTTCGATATCGGTCTCGCTTGCGAGGTGTGCGCCGCAGCGCTGGAGCAACGACAGCTCAATGCCGCGCACCTTCGCGCCGGTCTTTTCCTTCACGATGCTCGCCAGCAGCGCGGCGAGGCCGCCGAGCTGCGCGTGGCCAAAGCCGTCCGTCGCGCTGGTCTTGGCCTCGGAGACAAAGCTGCCATCGGCATAGTGGATGCCCTCGGATACGGCGACCATGCAGCTGCCGGTCTCCTTGTAGATGCGCTCGACGTCGGCAAGGAACGTGTCCATGTCGAAATCAGTCTCGGGCAGGTAGATGAGGTCGGGACCCGCGCCGTACTTCGTTGCGAGCGCGGCGGCGGCAGTCAGCCAACCGGCGTGGCGGCCCATGATCTCGACAATGCAGATCATGCCCGTGTCGTAGACGTGCGCGTCCTGATAGACCTCCATCAGGCTCGTCGCGATGTACTTGGCGGCGCTGGCGTAGCCGGGGCAGTGGTCGGTGCCATAAAGGTCGTTGTCGATCGTCTTGGGCACGCCCATGACGCGGCACTCGTAGCCAACCTTCTGCATGTACTTGCTGATCTTATTGCAGGTATCCATCGAGTCATTTCCGCCGTTGTAGAAGAAATAGCGGACGTCGTGCTTTTTGAATACCTCAAGGATGCGCTTGTAATCGGTGTCGTCCTCGTCGGGGTCCTTCATCTTGTAGCGGCAGGAGCCGAGGGCGGAGGAGGGGGTGTACTTTAAAAGCTCCAGCTCCTTCGGGTCTTCCTGACTCATGTCGAACAGGCGGTCTTCGAGCACGCCCTTGATACCGTGCTCTGCGCCGTAGACATTCGTGATGCAGCCGGAATCGAGCGCCGTGCGGATGACGCCGTAAGCGCTCGCGTTGATGACGGAGGTCGGGCCGCCGGACTGGCCGATGATGCACGCGCCTTTCAATTCACTCATAGCAGTTCTCCTTATCGCTTAGGCCTTGCCGGCGCAGCCGAGCACATCGACGAGCTTGTGGCGGACGAGCTCCTTGATGTTGGCGCGGGCGGGCTTGAGATACTCGCGCGGGTCAAACTTGTCGGGATGTTCATCGAGGAAGGCGCGCACGGTGCCGGTCATGGCAAGGCGCAGGTCGGAGTCGATGTTGATCTTGCAGACGGAGAGCTTTGCGGCCTCGCGCAGCTGATCCTCGGGCACGCCGATAGCGTTGGGCATCTTGCCGCCGTGCTCGTTGATCATCTTGACATACTCCTGCGGGACGGAGGAGGAGCCGTGCAGCACGATGGGGAAGCCGGGCAGACGCTTGGAGACTTCCTTCAGCACATCGAAGCGCAGCGGGGGCGGGACGAGGATGCCCTGCTCATTGACGGTGCACTGCTCGGGCTTGAACTTGTAAGCGCCGTGAGAGGTACCAATGGCGATGGCAAGGGAGTCGCAGCCGGTCTTGGAGACGAATTCCTCGACTTCTTCGGGATGGGTGTAGGACGCCTCGTGCGCGGCGACCTTGACCTCGTCCTCGATACCGGCGAGGGTGCCGAGCTCGGCCTCGACCACGACGCCGTGGTCATGTGCGTACTCGACGACCTTCTTCGTGATCTCAATATTTTCGGCAAAGGGCTTGGAGGAGGCGTCGATCATGACGGAGGTGAAGCCGCCGTCGATGCAGGACTTGCAGGTCTCGAAGTCCGGGCCGTGGTCAAGGTGCAGCACGATGGGGATATCGGGGCAGCACTCGACAGCAGCTTCCACGAGCTTGACGAGGTAGGTGTGGTTCGCGTAGGCGCGGGCGCCCTTGCTGACCTGCAGGATCACGGGCGCGTGCTCTTCCTGGCAGGCCTCGGTGATACCCTGCACGATCTCCATGTTGTTGACGTTGAACGCGCCGATGGCGTATCCGCCGTCATAGGCTTTTTTGAACATTTCAGTAGATGTTACGAGCGGCATAATATCTTCTCCTTTGATAAAAAGTTATTTCAAATGTTTGGTACGTTTGGAACTAATTGCATTGTAACACAGAAATTTGATTTTGCAAGAGAATTTGCGATATTTTTGAAAAAAGGAGACAAAACCGATTCGCTTTGTCTCCTTTCTTTGCTTAATTGACCCAGATCGCGGGAAGGCGGGTGCAGGTGAGGCCCATTTTCCGCTGCAAATGCAGCGATGCTTCGTTTCCGTCGACCACGTGGCAGTAGGGCGTGCGGCCCTCCTTCAGCGCCGCGGCGATCAGAAATGCTTCCAGCTGCGCGGCATACCCGCGGCGGCGGAACGGCGGTAGAATTTCGAGCATGCCCATGCTGCCGTCGTCATGAAAACCGGCGAAGCCTGCGAGGGCATCGCTCTCAAATACGCCGAAGAGTGCGCCGTGTTCGATGCGGTTACGGATGTACGCACCGTCGCCGTCGTGATAGACGGACGCGGCCAGCGCCGCGTGCTCCTGCGTCAGCGGGCGGATATCCGCCGTGACGGGGCAGGGGGGCTCGCTCTTTTCATAGACCCACTGCGTGCAGCGCATGGAATCGTGCAGGGAGAATTCCCGCATCAGCGCTGCTGCGGCATCGTCGCTTTTGACGGTGAACAGTTTGGGAGCGGCAGGGCAGAGCGTGCGAATCTTTTCGCACAGTAGCATGCCGTCCAGCATGTCGCTCAGCAGAAACGTTCCGTCCGTGCTGAGGACGAGAGAGCCTTCATCTCCGTTATAAAGCAGGCGGCCTGCGCCGCAGCGCAGCGATTCCGTCATGTCGATGCACTCGGGCGCGGTGTTCATCAGATGTTCGCCTTGACGGTCTCGGCGATCTGGTCGGCCGTCAGGCCGTATTCGCGCAGCACGTCCGCCGCCTTGCCGGACTGGCCGAAGCGGTCGTTCACGCCGATCTTGTGGAACTTGCAGTTGACCTTACCCATCAGGACGTCAGCCACGGCGTCGCCCAGGCCGCCGATGACGCTGTGCTCCTCGACGGTGATGACCTTGCCGCACTTTTCAGCCCATTCGGTGACGCACGCAGCGTCGATGGGCTTGATGGTGTGGATGTTGATGACGGCGGCGTCGATGCCCTCCTTGGCGAGCTTCTCCGCGGCGGCGAGGGATTCGCTGACCATCAGGCCGGTCGCGAAGATCGCGACATCCTTGCCCTCGCGCAGGACATTGGCCTTGCCGATCTCAAAGGGCTTGACCATGTCGCCCTCGAACACGGGGGAGGCGAGACGCGCAAGGCGCATGTAGACAGGACCGTTCATCTCGGCGATCGCCATGGTGGCGGCCTTGGCCTCGTTGGCGTCCGCGGGGCAGATGACCGTCATGCCGGGGATGACGCGCATGAGGGCGATGTCCTCGATGCACTGGTGGCTGCCGCCGTCCTCGCCGACGCTGACGCCCGCATGGGTCGCGCAGATTTTGACATTGAAGTGGGGATAGGCGATGGAGTTGCGAATCTGCTCATAGGCGCGGCCGGCCGCAAACATCGCAAACGAAGAGCAGTAGGGGATGAGCCCCATCGTGGACATACCGGCGGCGATGTCGACCATGTTAGCCTCGGCAATGCCGCAGTTGTAGAATTTTTCAGGGTGCGCCTTGGCGACCTTGCAGGTCTGCGTGGCGTTGGCGAGGTCGGCGTCGAGCACGACGACCTTATCGTTCTTTTCGACCAGTTCGATCAGCGCTTCGCCGTAAGCCTGACGGGTTGCAATTTTATCAGCCATGTTCTTAGTCCTCCAATTCCTTCAAAGCCTGCTCGCGCTGCTCGGCATTTGGGGCCTTGCCGTGCCAGCCGACCTGATTCTCCATGAACGAAACGCCCTTGCCCTTGACGGTGTGTGCAAGGATGGCCTTGGGCTTGCCGGGCATGGTAGGCTTGGAGAGTGCGGCCTCGACGGCGTCAAGATCGTTGCCGTCGGGCAGCTCGACGAGGTCAAAGCCGAACGCGCGGAGCTTGGCGGGCAGATCGCCAAGGCTCATGACCTGGTCGTTCGTGCCGTCGATCTGTAGGCCATTGTTGTCGATGATGACGGTCAGATTGTCGAGCTTATAGTGCGCGGCGGCCATATAAGCCTCCCAGATCTGTCCTTCCTGGCTCTCGCCGTCGCCGACGAGGGCGAAGACCTTCGTATCCTTGCCGAGGTGCTTGGCGCCCAGCGCCATGCCGACGGCGATGGACACGCCCTGACCGAGAGAGCCCGTGGAGGCGTCCACGCCGGGGACCTTTTTCGCGTCGGGGTGGCCCTGCAGGATGGAGTGGAGCTGGCGGAAGTTCGCATACTCGTCGCGGGAGATAAAGCCCTTGGCGGCGAGGACCGCGTAGTAGCAGGGAGCCGCATGACCCTTGGAGAGCACGAAGCGGTCGCGGTCGGAATCGTGCGGGTTCTTGGGGTCAACGCGCATGTGGTTGAAGAAAACGCTGGTCATCAGTTCCACAGCGGACAGCGAGCCGCCGGGGTGACCGCTGCCGGCGTTGGCGGTCATCGTGATGATGTCGCGCCGCACCTGCCGGCAGATGGGGGAAAGCTCTTTTGTATTCATGGAAACCCTCCTTGAAAAATACATTTCATCAACTATTAAGTATATCGGATGAAGCCGGGAAAGTCAATTTTAATCCTCGTTCTTTTTCATCTTTACATGCGACAAGGGATTTGCCTTTGCAGCAACGCGCAGCGCGTCGTTATCAATGTGTGTGTAGATCTCCGTCGTGTTCAGATGCTCATGCCCGAGCACCTCCTGCACGGCTTTGACGTCCACGCCGTTTTGCAGCATGAGCGTTGCCGCCGTGTGGCGCAGCTTGTGCGAGGAGTATTCTGAAGCGTCGAGCCCCGCGGCGCTCAGGTGCTTTTTGACGAGTGCGTGGACGCTCGAGCGGCTGATGCGCTCGTTGCGCGAGGAGAGAAAGAGGGCATTGTGATCGCGGCCGGAGATGGGGCGGCGGACGGCGAGATAACGCTTGAGCGCATCCTTGCAGGCGTCGTTTAAGTAGACGATGCGCACCTTGTTGCCCTTGCCGAGCACGCGCAGCGCGTCATCTTGAATGTCCTGCAAATCAAGGCCGCAGAGCTCGGAAATGCGCAGCCCGCAGTTTAGAAAGATCGTCAGAATGCAGTAGTCGCGCTCGCGGTTCTGCCCGTCGACGGACTGCAAAAGCTGCACGCTCTCGTCGAGCGTCAGGTACTTCGGCAGCGACTTTTTGATCTTGGGGGAATCGAGGTCCTTGCAGGGATTCGTGTCCAAAAGGTGCGCTTTATTGACCAAATAGTTGTAAAAAGACCGAATCGTCGCGATTTTTCGCGCTCTGGACGCGGCATTCAGGCCGTAGTCGGACACGTCGCTGTTTTGATGCAGCACGCGGTCACGGCTCAGATAGGTCATGTAGGCGTAAATATCGGTCAATGTTACTTTTTTCACAAAGTCAAGATCGACGTCCATGATGGAAATTTCATTGAGAGGGAGGCCGCGCAGCGACGGATCGCGCGACTGCTTCAAATAGCGGAAAAAGTTGCGCAGGTCGAGGAAATATTCATCGACCGTTTTCTGCGAGTGGGCTTTGATGGTCTCGTGGTAGGATAGAAAATCGCGCAGGATCGGCGTGAATATTCTGCTCGGCCTTGCATGCATCATCCTGGGTGGGCAGCTCGCGGTAAGCGGCGCGACCGGCGTCGCGCGCATGTTCGGCATCAATATGACGCTCAACTTCCGCCGACCGCTGTTTTCCACCTCGCTCACCGACTACTG
>OLOJ01003214.1_pt1 | contig 11892 bp, 7 predicted proteins | sample 1672251 | NCBI WGS metagenome assembly OLOJ01 (sample SAMEA3136664, study PRJEB25190) | human gut metagenome | biome: human gut; feature: human-associated habitat; material: faeces | place: Austria | collected 2013 | reverse complement strand
CCCCAGGTGCCTCAGATCGAGACCGGAAATACCGTGAATGATGAGGTTTTGATCAGTGAGGATGAAGAGTTCGAGATCACACTTGCAGATCTGGATACAGACCAGGCAGTTGATCTGTATATCCAGATTGAGGATGAGAATGGGAAATTAAGTGATCTGAAGCGGATGGAGCTGGATCAGGACAGCCGCCCGGCGAAAAAAACAGATTCTGAAAAAAAACATAAAGCATCCAAACCAAAGGCAGAGGACAGTACGGTAGAGGGGCTGGATTCTCCTCTGGAATTCTACCCGGATACATTTTATGATTTTAAGGTTATCGGTGCAGGTACCGATAATGAGGATCCGGAAAACGGAGACATTAAGTGGGTGCCTGTTTACTGGAGCACATCTGCGAATCCGAATTCCAACCGGATCCGGAGCACCTGGAAGATCGGTTCCAAGGAAGGAATCGACCAGGAGGGAACTTTTAATCTGTATGTTTTCTTCCGCAAATATACCTGCAAGGATTCCAAATGGCAGTCTACGGATAAGATACAGTCTGTACAGTACAAGTTTCAGTCAGCCCCACTTTCTGAAAAATAATACTGTGTGGAGTGCGAATATCTCCTTGACATAACAAATATGTAACTCACGGAGAAAAGGAGGAAGGTAAATGAAGAAAAAAGTTCTGGCACTTTTTTTAAGTGCCGCGCTTTGTGTGACGTTGCTTCCGGCAACCGGTATGGCTGCAGAGTTTGGCAGCGGTGATGCAGAAATCACAGAAAATGCTGGGGACAGCCAGGAGCTGTTTTCCGCAGAGGAAACTACAGAGCCTATGGGAGAGACCGAGCAGCCTGCAGAAGACAGTGAGGATATTTCTGAGGAAATGGTGGATAACTCTTCCGATGCAACCATGGAAGATGTGGAAAACGCAGAAAATGCGGAGAACAGCGAGGATGCTTTCGGCGGAGCTGAGGAAAGAGTTTCAGAAGAAATCTCCAGTGAGGATGATCCGGAAGTATTATTGACAGAACTGATACCTGAAGAAGCAGGAGACAGTATGGAAGAAGAAAACGCAGAAGCTATGTCAGCGTCAGCTCCAGAGCTGACAGTGACACCGACAGCGGATCCTGAACTGACAGTGACACCAACACCGGTGCCAAAAATAAACGTAAAATGGACCGGAGAAAAAAGGGTAAGCCGCAGTTCTGTAAATGTGACACTTAAAGTTGATGCAAACGGAGCCTGCTACTACAAAGCTGTAGCGAGAAAAAAGGACGGAACATCTGATGTTCCGAGGGTCGATACGGGAAACTCTCGTGTGGCGGTTACTGCAAACAGAAGCTTTGTGATATATCTTAAGAATCTGGATACAGAGAAAGAATTTGATCTGTATCTTAAGGTATTGGGTTCAGACGGAAGAACCAGCAACCTGAAAAAATTAAAACTAAATTACAGGGGGACCCGCCCGAAATATGATGTAACGCCGACACCAGCCTATACACCGAAAGTATATAATTCCAGAGATAGTGTTTTAAGAGGTTTGGAATCTCCGCTGAAATTTACTCCGAATACATTTTATGAGTTTACTGTGATCGGTGCGGGAACTACGAATACAAATCCCGGGCCTGGAGATGTGAAGTGGGTGCCTGTTTACTGGAGTACAGCCGCTAATCCGACATATAGTCAGATGCATACAGCATGGAAGATCGGTTCTGCCAAGGGAATCAATAAGGCGGCAACCTATAATCTGTATGTCTTTTTCGCAAAATATACTTACACAGGTGGTCAATGGCAGGAAACAGATAGAATCGAATCCGTCAGATACCAGTTCCGTTCCGCGGCCCTTACAACGGTAAAGCTTACCACGCCCGGGTTATCCGGCACTTCCAACAGCCCTGCCGGCATCGTCTTCAAATGGAAAAAAGCTGCAAATGCTTCCGGCTATAAGATCTATCGAAGGACCGGAAACAGCAGCAAGTGGGTCAATATCGCTACCGTAAGCGGAAGCAATACGCTGGTCTATACAGACGGATCAGTAAAATCAGGAACCATGTATACCTATACAGTCCGTGCATACAAGGGCTCTGCTTTAAGTGCTTATAACAAAAACGGCAGCAGGATTGTCCGCCTGACAGCTCCGGTGCAGTACAAACCGTCCAGCAAGGCTTCCGGGAAGCTGACTGTCCGCTGGAAAAAAGCAGCTGGTGCTTCCGGCTATCAGATCCAGTATGCGGCATCAAGGTCCATGAGAGGGTCCAGGACAGTGTCCGCCAGTGCACTGACCCGAACACTTTCCGGTTTGAAAAAGGGAAGCACTTATTATGTTCGTATCCGTGCATACAAAAAAGTGAGCGGAAAGACATATTACGGTGCCTGGAGCAGTGTAAAAAATGCAAAAGTAAGGAAATAAGATCTGTAATATCCCGCGGGATCCTCGAAAACAGGATCCTATGCGGGATATTTTCTGTTGTTCCTGACATGATTTGTTAAATAATTGTTCATTGTTTTTATAACAGGAAAGTGGTAGAATATATACCATATGTGATCCAGTATAACGGATATCAACAGAGAACTGGAATGATCCAAAATTGGACAGATCAGAGACAGCAGTCTTATTCGAATAAAATGATTGGAGCAGAAACATGAATGTTTTTTCAAAAGTATTTGGAACCCGCAGCCAGCGTGAGGTAAAACGTATCATGCCGCTGGTTGAAAAAACCGAGAGCTATCAGTCTCAGATGCAGCAGCTTACGGATGAGCAGTTACGAGACAAGACAAGAGAATATAAGAAACGTCTTGCAGAAGGTGCAACACTGGATGATCTTCTTCCGGAGGCATTTGCCACCGTACGTGAGGCAGCCAAGCGTGTACTTGGAATGGAGCATTACCGTGTACAGATCATCGGTGGTATCATCCTTCACCAGGGCCGTATCGCCGAGATGAAAACAGGTGAAGGTAAAACTCTTGTTTCCACACTTCCTGCATATCTGAATGCCCTTGAGGGAAAAGGTGTCCACATCGTAACCGTCAACGACTACCTGGCAAAACGAGATGCTGAGTGGATGGGTAAGGTTCACGAGTTCCTTGGCCTGACTGTAGGCGTGGTACTTAACGACATGAAGCCGGAAGAGCGTCGTGCGGCATACGGATGTGACATCACATACGTAACAAACAACGAACTTGGATTTGATTATCTTCGTGACAACATGGTCATCTATAAAGAACAGCTTGTTCAGAGAGATCTTCACTACTGTATCATCGATGAGATCGACTCTGTCCTGATCGATGAGGCACGTACACCTCTGATCATTTCCGGACAGAGCGGCAAGTCCACCAAGCTTTATGAGGTGTGCGATATCCTTGCACAGCAGCTGGAGCGTGGTGAGGCCAGCCATGAGATGACCAAGATGGCAGCCATCATGGGTGAGGAGGTTATCGAGACCGGTGACTTCGTTGTAAATGAGAAAGATAAGATCGTCAACCTTACCGAGCAGGGTATCAAGAAGGTTGAGAAATTCTTTAATATCGAGAACCTGGCAGATCCGGAAAACCTGGAGATCCAGCACAACATCATCCTTGCACTTCGTGCACATAATCTGATGCACAAGGATCAGGATTATGTTGTAAAAGATGACGAGATCCTGATCGTTGATGAGTTTACCGGTCGTATCATGCCGGGCCGTCGTTACTCCGATGGTCTTCATCAGGCGATCGAGGCGAAAGAGCATGTGAAGGTTAAAAGAGAGAGCAAGACTCTTGCAACCATTACCTTCCAGAACTTTTTCAACAAATATGATAAAAAAGGCGGTATGACAGGTACAGCCCTTACCGAGGAAAAAGAGTTCCGTGATATCTACGGCATGGACGTTGTAGAGATCCCGACCAACCGTGTAGTACAGCGTAAAGACCTTGACGATGCTGTTTACATGACAAAGAAAGAGAAATTCAACGCCGTTGTAGAGGCAGTTAAGGAAGCTCACGCAAAACATCAGCCGGTACTGGTTGGTACGATCACCATCGAGACTTCTGAGCTTCTCAGCAGAATGTTGAAGAGAGAGGGAATCCCCCACAATGTATTGAATGCCAAGTTCCATGAGCTTGAGGCTGAGATCGTAGCTCAGGCAGGACAGGCAGATGCCGTTACCATCGCGACCAACATGGCAGGCCGTGGTACCGATATCAAGCTTGACGATGTGGCAAGAGAGGCTGGCGGTCTGAAGATCATCGGTACCGAGCGTCATGAGTCAAGACGTATCGATAACCAGCTCCGTGGACGTTCCGGACGACAGGGAGATCCGGGTGAATCCCGTTTCTACATTTCCCTTGAGGATGACCTGATGCGTCTGTTCGGTTCCGAGAGACTGATGAAGGTGTTCACATCCCTTGGTGTTGAGGAGAATGAGCAGATCGAGCACAAGATGCTTTCCAATGCCATCGAGAAAGCCCAGGAGAAGATCGAGTTCAACAACTTCGGTATCCGTAAAAACCTTCTCGACTATGACCAGGTTAACAATGAGCAGAGAGAGATCATCTATGAGGAGCGCCGCCAGGTACTTGACGGTGAGAATATGCGTGATGCCATCTATAAGATGATCACAGATATCGTAGACAGCATGACAGACATGTGCTTTTCCGATGACATGGATTCTTCTGAGTGGGATCTTAATGAGTTCAACACTGCGATCACTCCGATCATCCCGATCCACCCGCTGACCGCAGAGAAGGTAAAAGGCCATAAGAAAGACGAGATCAAGCATATTGTGAAGGAAGAGGCTGTGAAGCTTTATGAAGCGAAGGAGGCTGAGTTCCCGGAACCGGAACAGCTTCGTGAGCTTGAGCGAGTTGTCCTTCTGAAATGCATCGACAGCAAATGGATGGATCACATCGATGATATGGAAATGCTCCGTCAGGGTATCGGTCTGATGGCATACGGCCAGAGAGATCCGGTTGTTGAGTACAAGATGAACGCATTCGAGATGTTTAACAGCATGATCAGCTCCATTCAGGAAGACACTGTACGTATGCTGTATCATGTTCATGTGGAGCAGAAGATCGAGCGTGAGCAGGTTGCTAAGGTAACCGGCACAAACAAAGATGACAGCGCAGGCCCGAAGAAACCGGTTCAGCGAAAAGAAGATAAAGTATACCCGAATGATCCGTGCCCATGCGGAAGCGGCAAGAAATACAAACAGTGCTGCGGACGTAAGGCTGCCAAGATCTGAGAAGGAAGATAAAAATAGTCTCACCCGGATGATGTGGTGGGGCTATTTTTTCTGGGATTTCTGTTACATAGGAACAGAGTACAGCGAATATTAAATAATAGTCATATAGACTTGTCTGATTTTTTATATGCTGCGTTGTCGTCAATCGCCGTAGCCACCGATACGCTTCATTCCCTCGCCCTGCATATGAGAAAGTCATCTTGCGTCAATATAGCAGATACTTAATTTTCGCTGTAAGAGAAGGGACATGATAATATGGCAATTATAAAAACTGCAATTCTTCAGATACATGTATATACTGATAAATTTCGCAATATCACCCAGGCAGCAGAACTTCTTGCCAGCCCGGAGCTTCAGGGGATCGATCTGGCAGTCCTGCCCGAAATGTTCTGTTGCCCCTACGAGAACAAATACTTCCCGGAATATGCGGAACCAGAGAGGGGATATACCTGGGAAAAATGTTCCCGACTGGCGGCAGAACACGGAATTTATCTCGTAGCAGGAAGTATGCCGGAGAGAGATGAAGCCGGCAATATTTATAACACTTCCTATGTCTTTGACAGAAATGGTCATCAGATCGGTAAGCACCGGAAGATGCATCTTTTTGACATTGATGTAAAAGGCGGCCAGTATTTTAAAGAATCCGATACTCTGACACCGGGAGACCAGGTGACGGTTTTTGATACAGAATTTGGAAAGATGGGCCTTTGCATCTGTTACGACTTCCGTTTTCCGGAGCTTGCCAGGCTGATGGTGGACGAAGGCGCCCAGGTAATCATCGTGCCGGCTGCTTTTAACATGACAACAGGGCCCCTTCACTGGGAGCTGATGTTCCGCCAGAGAGCCGTGGATAACCAGGTATACACCATCGGAGCTGCCCCCGCCAGAGACCTGAACGCCGGGTATCATTCCTGGGGCCACTCCATTGCCGCAGACCCCTGGGGAAAAGTCCTCATGGAGATGGAAGAGAAGCCGGCTGTGAAGGTTGTGGAACTGGAACTGGACGAGGTAAAAAAAGTCCGTGAGCAGCTGCCGCTTCTGAAGCACAGGAGAGGGGATATTTACGCCCTGACCACGTTTTCGTTGTAATTTCCATGCCCATATGGTATTGTATAAGACAGGCAGGAAATCCTGTATCAATATATAGAAAGAAGGTGAAGCTGTGGTTGAGTTAGATCAGTTCAAGAGTATTCTTGCAACATACACAGAGCCATTAGTGGAAGTGAGGGATTCACTTTGACCTCGCTAACAAAGAGCAGAAGGTCGAAGAATTAGAGCGCGAGATGGAGGCGCCTGATTTCTGGGATAATGCGGAAGCATCCCAGATGAAGATGAAACAGTTAAAGAGTCTCAAGGACGATATTGAGACATACCATAATCTGGAAACACAGATGGAAGATATGGAAACCATGATCGAGATGGGATATGAGGAGAATGATCCAGAGATCGTCCCTGAGATCCAGGAAATGCTGGACGAGTTCCAGGCAAGCTTTGACAGCATCCGTGTGAAGACACTCCTTTCCGGAGAGTACGACGGAGAGAATGCCATCATCAAGCTGAACGCAGGAGCCGGCGGTACAGAAGCCTGCGACTGGTGCGGAATGCTTTACCGTATGTACAGCAGATGGGCGGAGAAGAAAGGCTTTGCGCTGGAGGTCCTGGATTACCTTGACGGTGATGAGGCCGGTGTGAAATCCGTAACCTTCCAGGTGAACGGAGAGAACGCCTACGGTTATCTGAAATCCGAGAAGGGTGTTCATCGTCTTGTACGTATTTCTCCGTTTAATGCAGCAGGAAAGAGACAGACCTCTTTTGTATCCTGCGATGTTATGCCGGATATCAAGAAGGATCTGGATGTTGAGATCAATGATGACGATATCCGTATCGATACCTACCGAAGCAGTGGTGCCGGTGGACAGCATATCAACAAGACATCCTCTGCGATCCGTATCACCCATTTCCCGACAGGAATCGTGGTACAGTGCCAGAATGAACGTTCTCAGCACATGAACAAGGACAAGGCCATGCAGATGCTGAAGGCCAAGCTGTATCTGCTGAAACAGCAGGAAGCCGAGGAGAAGCTTTCCGGCATTCGAGGCGAAGTGACAGATATCGGCTGGGGAAACCAGATCCGTTCCTATGTCCTGCAGCCATACACCATGGTAAAAGACCATAGAACCAATGAAGAAACCGGTAATGTTGACGCAGTTCTGGACGGTGGTATTGACATTTTTATCAATGCATACCTGAAATGGATCGCGCTGGCGAAAAAGAAAGAATAACATTACTGTCACGGAACCCCATAAAGACAGAGAAAAGGACTCCGCAGGCAAAAAAGCGCTTGTGGAGTTTCTTTTATTATGATAATATATCTCTTGTACAAAAACAGTTGTCTTTATGAAACGGACAGGAGGCTGCTGGCCACAATGTGAACAGCAGTTAGAGAGGTTGCTATGCAGAAACAGGTTGAAAAGAAAAAATACTATGTAGTAAGAGAACGGGCAGTGCCGGAGGTACTTCTCAAGGTGGTTGAGGCCAAGAGACTGCTGGAATCCAAACGGGTGGCTACTGTTCAGGAAGCTGCTGAAAGGACCGGGATCAGCCGCAGTTCTTTTTACAAATATAAGGACGATATTTTTCCTTTCCACGAGGAGACCAAGGGAAAGACCATCACCTTTATCATTCAGATGGACGATGAGCCGGGGCTTTTATCAATGGTGCTGCAGACGATTGCCCGTTTTCACGGTAATATCCTGACCATACATCAGAGTATTCCCATTAACGGAGTCGCAACGCTGACGCTGAGCGTTGACATCCTTCCGGGAGAAGGCGACGCAGAGGCTATGGTGGAGAATATTGAGCAGAGAGACGGTATACACTATTTGAAAATTTTAGGCAGGGAGTAAGCATATGATAAACATAGCAGTATTAGGCTACGGTACAGTAGGAAGCGGAGTTGTTGAAGTCATTAACACCAATCATGAGAGCATTAACAAGAGAGCTGGAGATGAGATTAACATCAAGTACGTTCTTGATTTAAGAGATTTTCCGGGAGATCCGGTTGAGAAAGTGCTGGTTCATGATTATGAAGTGATCGTAAACGATCCGGAGGTAGATATTGTTGTTGAGGTTATGGGCGGGATCGAGCCGGCTTATACCTTTGTAAAAAGAGCGCTTCAGGCAGGAAAGAGCGTAAGCACATCCAATAAGGCTCTGGTAGCCAAGCATGGTTCTGAGCTCATGGAGATCGCAAAAGAAAAAAATATCAACTTCCTTTTTGAGGCAAGCTGCGGCGGTGGTATCCCGATCATCCGCGCATTGAATTCCTCGCTGACAGCAGATGAGATCGATGAGATCACAGGAATCCTTAACGGAACCACCAACTACATGCTTTACAAGATGAGCACAGAGAACTGTGATTTTGATACGGTTCTGAAGGAAGCTCAGGCAAAGGGCTATGCAGAGGCAGATCCGACTGCAGACGTAGGAGGTGCTGACGCATGCCGTAAGATCGCCATCCTTTCTTCACTTGCATACGGAAAATTCCTGAATTACGAGGATATTTATACAGAAGGAATCACAAAGATCACACCGGCAGATATGGAATATGCAAAAGAGCTTGGCATGACTATCAAGCTTCTTGCCACAAGCCGCAGGATCGGAGATTCTTTCTATGCAATGGTAGCGCCGTTCCTGGTAGGCCAGAGTAGCCCGCTTTACAGTGTAAATGATGTGTTTAATGCAGTATTTGTGCACGGAAATGTTCTTGGAGATGCCATGTTCTACGGAAGCGGAGCAGGTAAGCTTCCGACTGCAAGTGCAGTAGTTGCAGATGTTGTGGATGAAGCAAAGCATCTCCACAGAAATATCATGACAAACTGGAGCAGCTATGCCCTGAAGCTTATGGATATGGATGAAGTTGAGGGACGTTTCTTCGTACGTGTGTCTGATACTACTATGGATGAAGTGGAAAAAGCTTTTGGTGATGTACAGACCATCGAGCCGGATGACCTTCCGGACGAATTCGGATTTATCACACCGGTGATGAAGCAGGCTGAATATTATGAGAAGATCAGCAAGCTCACCGGAAAAGTACTGGCAATGATCCGTGTAAAGGATTGATGCCGAAGGGAAGAAAAGAACATGTTGATTGTAAAAAAATTCGGCGGTACTTCTGTGGCAAACAAAGAGCGTATCTTTAATGTTGCCAGAAGATGTATCGAAGATTACAAAAAAGGAAACGACGTGGTGATCGTGCTTTCTGCAATGGGTAAGTATACCGATGAGCTGATCACCATGGCAAAGGATATCAATGACAAACCTCCGAAACGTGAGATGGATATGCTTTTTACCATCGGAGAGCAGATGTCAGTGGCACTGATGTCCATGGCTATGAACAGTCTGGGAGTACCGGCTGTTTCTCTGAACGCCTTTCAGGTAGCTATGCACACAACAAGTGCACATGGCAGCGCACGCCTGAAAAAGATCGATGCGGCACGTATCCGCAGAGAGCTGGATAACCGCAGGATCGTTGTGGTCACAGGCTTCCAGGGCATTGATAAATATAATGACTATACCACACTTGGACGTGGCGGTTCTGATACCACAGCTGTAGCTCTTGCGGCAGCGCTTCATGCAGATGCCTGTGAGATCTATACCGATGTGGACGGTGTTTATACCGCTGACCCGCGTAAGGTTCCGAATGCCCGCAAGCTTAAGGAGATCACTTACGATGAAATGCTGGATCTGGCAACTCTGGGTGCGGGAGTGCTTCATAACCGTTCTGTGGAGATGGCAAAGAAATACGGCGTGCCGCTGGTGGTACGTTCCAGTCTCAACAACAGCGAAGGAACTGTGGTAAAGGAGGAAGTAACAGTGGAGAGAATGCTGATCAGCGGTGTTGCTCTGGATACAGATGCAGTACGTATTGCTGTGATCGGACTTAAAGATTCACCAGGAGTGGCATTTAAGCTTTTTGATACCCTGGCTAAGAAAAATATCAATGTGGATATGATCCTTCAGTCTATCGGCCGTGCCGGAACCAAGGACATTTCCTTTACTGTTGATAAAAATGATCTGGACGATGCAATGGGTGTTCTGGAAGCTAACCAGGCACGCATCGCCTATTCTGAGCTTCATGCGGAGAAAAACATTGCCAAGCTTTCTATTGTAGGAGCAGGTATGATGAGCAATCCGGGTGTTGCTGCAAAAATGTTCGAAAGCCTTTACAATGAGGGTGTGAACATCAATATGATCGCAACATCTGAGATCCGTGTGACGGTTCTCATTAACGAGAAAGATGGCGTACGTGCCATGAATGCGGTACATGATGCGTTTAATCTTGCAGACTAAACAGATGTGAAATATGAGAATATGATATATCTGAAGTAAAAAATGACGGGGCGGAGGCTTGGATGAGTCTCCGCCTTCTATAACGAAGGGATACAGAATTATGAGAAAAAATCTGAAGGGTTGTAAGAAGCTGGCAGGGGAAACTCTGGCCGGTAATTTTACGGTCCCTGTGATCGGGAGTATTGCGGTTGCGGCGATGAGCGCAGTTTCAAGCTATATTTCCACAGCACTTTTTCCGGGAGATTCCCTGTATGCGATCATTGGAGGAGAGGTATTCAGCTTTGTCCTTTCTCTGGTGATCTGTATTTTTTCCGCAGGACTTTACCGGATCTATCTGAATATTTCCAGAAGGGAAGCCTACTCTTTTGGAGACCTTCTGTACTTTTTCAGCCATCAGCCGGATCATGTGATCGTGGCATCCTTTGTGCTGGCATTGATCAATCTGGTGACATCACTTCCACTGGCGTGGTTTTCTTTTACAAGCAATATGGGAAATACAACGGAGGAGCAGATGAACTGGGCAGTAACTTACATGCTGCTCACACTTCTCGGGTTCGCGCTGAACCTGCTGGCAGCTATGCCGTTCACCATGAGCTATTACATCCTGTCCGATAATTCGGACATAAAAGGAGTGCAGGCACTGAAAGCCAGTGCAAAGCTTATGAAGGGACATTACTGGGAATATATGAAAATGCTCTTAAGTTTTGTTCCGTGGATCATTTTTTCCATATTTACATTGTATCTGGCATTGATCTGGCTGGTGCCTTATATAGAAACCTGTATGGCAGTTTTCTATCGGAATATTTCCGGAGAGTTTGATGAACCTCCGGTGGATTCTTATCCTCCGGTAACTCCGATCCCGCAGTTCCACGATGAAACCGAAGCCTGATCGCCTTCCGGAGGATGTTTTCCCTTTCCGGGAGGATGCATGAGACGTAGGTGATGCCCTTTCCGGGGGGGATGCTTGAGACGCAGGTGATGCCCTTTCCGGGGGATGCTTGAGACGCAGGTACTTTCCCTTTCAGGGGGACCATTTTGGCATGGGCAGGTACGAGGGGGAAAGCACTCAAAGTTGCGAAGCCCGCTTTTCCCCCTCGAGCTCCCCCTTTCCGGGCACGCAGCTATTGTAGGCTGTAGAAATATGTGAAGATATTGGAGGGGCGATGGATTCTACTACGTTGGCTGTGGAAGGTTGAGCCGATTTATGCTGACGTAAATATATTGGCGAAGCCTGTTCCTGAATAACAGCGATACACCACAATCCAGAGAACAAGCCCGCTACGCAGTCCACTTTCCCATTCAGCCAGAAGCAATAAACAGTGAAGAAGCAATAAAC
>OLOJ01003210.1_pt1 | contig 11902 bp, 10 predicted proteins | sample 1672251 | NCBI WGS metagenome assembly OLOJ01 (sample SAMEA3136664, study PRJEB25190) | human gut metagenome | biome: human gut; feature: human-associated habitat; material: faeces | place: Austria | collected 2013 | reverse complement strand
TACCGGTACAGTAAAAGAGCTGGCTGAGAAATATAATCAGGAAGTTCTTACCATGGTTGGTTTCCTTGATGGAATCAATGACAGCCTTAAGGTTCAGAACCCGATCGAGACTATGGATGAGAATACTACCGTAAGTCTTTGCTTTGACAAAGAGCTTCTTTACAAGAACATGGTAGACGCTAAAGCTGACTGGCTTTATAATCTTCCACAGTGGGACAAGATCTTTACCCCGGAGAAACGTAAAGAGCTTTATCTTGAGCAGAAGAAATCCGGTACTGTTGTTAAGGCACACAAGATCGGACGTAACGATCCGTGTCCATGCGGAAGCGGAAAGAAATATAAATTCTGCTGCGGTAGAAACAAATAATAAAATGTGAATATAGACAGGGATCCGGTGGATTCCGGCTGTGGGACGGATTGCAATGGTGGATGGCTGCCAGGCAATCCGTTTCGTGTATATTTATAGGAAAATTAGTTGATTTATGAGTTCTACAAGTATGAATCAGTTTGCTTTGTGCGAGTAATGAGTGAAACACGCAGAGTGGATTTGAATTTAGAAAGAGAGAAGAGAATTTGAGTTTATTTTGTTTTTGCGCCGGGATTTTAAGCCTGGCTTATTATGTGCTGATCGTGGTATATGCTGGTATTACAGCTGATTTTGCCTGGTTCTGGGTACTGCTTACAGCGGTTCTGGAAGGCGGCGCAGTACTGATCCGCTATGGCAGAAATCATCCGGGAATTTTCCCTGGATGGCTGGGAACTGTGATCATGGTGGCTGTGCTGATCGGAATTGTCTGTTTTGGATTTATCTGCAGCCGTGTAATTTCCGGAATGAAGTCTTCCGGGAAAAAGAACCTGGATTATGTAGTTGTGTTAGGTGCTCATGTAAAAGGCGATGTACCATCCAAGGCTTTGGAGCTTCGTCTGAAGGCGGCACTGAAATATGCCAGGGAGAATGAAGATACCACGCTGATCCTTTCCGGCGGACAGGGCTTGGGGGAGGATATTACGGAAGCAAAATGTATGGAGAATTATCTGACAGCGCATGGTATTTCACAGGAGCGGCTGGTGTTGGAAGAGAAGTCTACAAGCACGAAAGAAAATCTGAAATTTTCCGATGAGCTTACCGGGTGCAGTAAGAAAAATACGGGAATATTGTCAAATAATTTTCACGTGTACCGGGCAGTAAAATTGGCGGAAAAGCAGGGATATAAACATCCTTATGGAATTGCGGCGGTATCAGATCCTATTATGCAGGTGCATTATGTGGTGCGGGAAGTAGCAGCACTTGTAAAAGAAAAACTTCGGGGAAATATCTAATTTTTTATCATCTTTATTTTGCAGATTATTGACAAACCCAAAACCCAAGGCTATAATGGGACACAGTGATAAGAAAACACGTTGACGAGAAGAGTAAACTGTGGAATGTTTCAGAGAGAGGCAGGCGGCTGGAAATGCCTTATCAGGAAACAGTTGAAAACTACCTCCGAGTGGCCCTAATCCGGTCCGGTGATTCCGTTACCATCAAATAAGTGGCCTGGTTTACAGATACGTATGCTATGGCAAGCAGGGTGGAACCGCGAGTATATTCGTCCCTTACAGTGTGAGAGCATTGTAAGGGGCTTTTGTTTTTCACGAGCAATGAGTTAAAGTCCACGTTTGTGTGTGACCTTGGAGACTGCAGCTCGTCTCGTCCCTGCATGGGAGTACAGAAAATGTTTGGTTTTCAGTGCTCAGTCAAACGTTACCATACGTTTTTCGTATCAGACAGTTTCCTGCCGGATACAGTTTCAGAAAAAGAAAAGGAGACACGAATCATGATTATCACATTAAAAGACGGTTCTAAAAAAGAATACGCAGAAGCAAAATCCGTTATCGACATTGCGGCTGATATCAGCGAAGGCCTTGCAAGAGTTGCATGTGCAGGAGAGGTTGACGGAGAAGTTGTTGACCTTAGACATGTAGTTGACAAGGACTGCGAGTTAAGCATCCTGACATTTGAGGATGAGGGTGGAAAAGGCGCTTTCCGTCACACCACATCCCACATTATGGCACAGGCAATCAAGAGACTGTACCCGGATGTAAAGCTTGCAATCGGACCATCTATTGCAGACGGATTTTATTATGATATTGACAGCGAGAACCCGATCACTACAGAGGATCTTGCAAAGATCGAAGTTGAGATGAAGAAAGTGGTAAAGGAAGCACTTCCGATTACCCGTTTTACCAAATCCAGAGAAGAAGCGATCGCATTCTTCAAAGAGAAAAATGAGCCATATAAAGTGGAGCTTATCGAAGATCTTCCAGAAGATGCTGAGATCAGCTTTTATCAGCAGGGTGAGTTTGTTGACCTTTGTGCAGGACCTCACCTTATGACAACCAAACCGGTAAAAGCATTCAAGCTTACCAGCATTGCAGGTGCTTACTGGAGAGGAAGCGAGAAGAATAAAATGCTTACCAGAATCTACGGAACTTCTTTCACAAAGAAAGCAGATCTGGAAGAATATCTGAACCGTATGGAAGAAGCAAAGAAACGTGACCACAGAAAACTGGGCAAAGAGCTTGGACTGTTTATGATGCGTGAAGAAGGTCCTGGATTCCCATTCTTCCTGCCAAAAGGAATGGTTCTGAAAAATACACTGCTGGATTACTGGAGAGAGATCCACAGAAAGAACGGTTATGTGGAAATTTCCACTCCGATCATGCTTAGCCGCCATCTGTGGGAGACATCCGGTCACTGGGATCATTATAAGGAAAATATGTACACAACCGTCATCGATGACACGGATTTCGCAATCAAACCGATGAACTGCCCTGGCGGAATCCTGGTATATCAGTCAGAACCGCGTTCTTACCGTGATCTGCCGCTGCGTATGGGAGAGCTTGGACTGGTTCACCGTCATGAGAAATCCGGTCAGCTGCACGGACTGATGCGTGTACGCTGCTTCACACAGGACGATGCTCATATCTTTATGATGCCGGAGCAGATCCGTGACGAGATCAAAGGTGTAGCAAGACTGATCGATGAAGTATATCAGCTGTTTGGATTTAAATATCATGTAGAACTGTCCACCCGTCCGGAAGATTCCATGGGAAGTGACGAAGACTGGGAGATGGCTACGGAAGCACTGAGAGGTGCACTGGATGATCTGGGACTGCCGTATGTAGTAAATGAAGGAGACGGAGCATTCTACGGACCGAAGATCGACTTCCATCTGGAAGACTCCATCGGAAGAACCTGGCAGTGCGGTACGATCCAGCTTGACTTCCAGCTGCCGCTGCGATTCAACTGCGAATACATTGGTGCAGACGGTGAGAAACATCGTCCGATCATGATCCATCGTGTAGCATTCGGTTCCATCGAACGTTTCATCGGAATCCTGATCGAGCATTTTGCAGGTGCATTCCCGACCTGGTTATCCCCGGTACAGGTAAAAGTACTGCCAATTTCCGATAAATACATGGAATACGGTGAGAAAGTAAAAGCAGCACTGGAAGCAGCAAATATCCGTACTGAGATCGACACCAGAGCAGAAAAGATCGGATACAAGATCCGTGAAGCAAGACTTCAGAAGATTCCTTATATGCTGGTAGTAGGGGCAAAAGAGGAAGAAGAAAATACCGTTTCTGTCAGAAGCCGTTTCGCAGGAGATGAAGGTGCAAAGAGCCTGGATGACTTTATCGCAGCGATCACAGAAGAGATCAAAAACCGCGAAAACCGTAAAGTAGAGGTTGAAGAGCAGAAATAAAGAAATTGATTATACGTAAACAGGAAGCCTTGCTACCGTCAGATCGATCAGTTTTGCAGTGATACGGCTATTCTGTTTAGCGTTCAGTTTCTTTCGTTGCCATCAGATTTTCGCTTCGGAGACATCTGGCAAGCCAAGAACTTTTGATAATGTGCAAAATGAACGAATTCCCAAGAAGGCACTTTTACGTGCCCTTCGGGGAATTCGTTCATTTACACATTAAGAAAACCTCCGCCGCAATTTTTTAAATCAAAATCCCTTCGAGATGATCCATCTCATGCTGACAGATCTGTGCCGGCCATCCGCTGAGTTTCATCTTCTGCTTTTTCCAGTCCATATCATAGTACTCTACTTCTATGTTTTCGTATCGTGTTGTTTTTCTCACACCTGTAAGCGAAAGACATCCTTCTTCTGTTTCATATGGAGTATCTTTTCGCAGCATTACCGGATTAAACATCACAACATCAACCAGCCCTATATTTACAATGATCACTCTCTTTTTGATTCCGATCATATTTGCTGCCATTCCCACGCAGTCGGCACGGTTGACTTCCAGTGTATCCTGAAGATCTTTCCCTACAGAAATATCCGACTTTGTTGCCGGCTCGGATTTCTGTCCCAGAAAGAAAATATCTTTTACGATTGTTCTGACCATTTTTTATCCATCCTTTTTCGTAATAACCGCTTATAATATTCTTTTACTGTTATATACAAAAAAATCCGGCTAAGTTCTTTCGTTAAACTCTTTTCTCAACCGGATTTTTTCACGTGAACCATGTTTTTACAGTCCATTTTTATACATATCATTGATCACTGCCTGTGCGTGCTCCAGTTCCTTCTTTTGTATGATTGCTTCCCTGTCACTCAGAATTGCCAGCATTTCATCTACTAAATCTTCAATCCTTGGATTTGTCACGCGGTACAGATAACCTAACATCCTGGTCGCCGTATAGTCTGTGTTCATATTTTTGTAGGCTATCTCCGCACAAAGTTCTTTGGGGTAACCTTTGCTTAATAATACTTTGTAAAGCTGTTTCGTCTGCTCCGATGCCCTGCCGAGATATGTTTCCAGTTCTTTTTTCAGATACTCGTATCTCTGCCTTTTCTCTTCTTTCTGGAAATGTACCTCGCGGAACTGCTCCGGATTCTCTCTGTAATCAAGAATTTCATCGCCAAACTGTTCGCTTGTCAGATCAAAGCAACAATCCCCCACCACATTATAACAATGATAATTTCCGCCCGGTCTGAGAATCCCATACACTTTTCCGCCAAAGATATCCTGTGCCAGAAATGCCGTAATAGAACATTGTCCTAATGTTTGATTCTCTTTGCTCCATCTTTCCCTCATTCTCGGTGCACAGGTATCCGCACACCAAATTTCTGATAATATATCATATAATTCTTTTGGATTTTTTATTTTTTCATATGTTTTTGAAGCTGCCGGAACATCTGCCTGTTCCCAGCCGTAAAACTGATATTTCTTCATGTCCCTTTCCCCTCCAACTCAATTTTGCTGTATATTTATGCAATATTTCCATCCATAACACACCCCACAACACCTGCATACACTATATCTCTCATAACCGATTCCTGAACTCCCACGTTTGCTTTTTGCAGAGCTTTTCCAAAACTATTTTAAAAATCATACCGTACTACCGCACAGTTTTTCACTCCGAAAGCAGCGTATTCTTCGTTTGTCATATCGTAGAAATAGGACTGCACCACTCTCGCAATTCCATTGTGTGCCACAAGAATATAGGTTTTTTCGTCCGATTCCTGTTTGATCTCATCCAGCAGATTATAGATCCGCTGTGCCAGATGCAGAGTAGATTCTCCTCCTTCGTGGCTGCACGCGAAACATTCTTTTGCTTTCTTAAATGCTTCGCCGTTTCTTGCGGTAGCTTCCCACTTTCCAAAACGCTGTTCTGTCAGACGCGGCTCGACTCTTGCCGGTATTCCGGTGATCTCCGAAATATGTCTGGCAGTATCCGCCGCTCTGATCAGCGGAGAATATAAAATCTCATCTGCCTTAATGCCTTCTGCCAGAATCTTTCTTCCGGTTTCGATCGCCTGCTGATGTCCGAATTCTGTCAGTGCAATGTCGGTCGCACCGCAGATTTTATTTTCCACATTCCAGATGGTCTGTCCATGTCGTACAAAATAAAAATGTCCCATATCTCAGATATTATGCCCTTTCTGTTTCTATATTGCTTTTTTATTTCTCCAGCTTGTCTCTGTACAGAGATGCATTTTCATGTTCTTTTGCTCTCTCTTCTATGATATTGTTTTTATTTCTCCAGATACTTTTGCAGCACTGCTGTCAGTACCTTCATATCGACCGGTTTTGCGACGTGGTCATTCATACCGGCTTCCATTGCTTTCTTTCTGTCTTCTGCAAATGCATTTGCTGTCAGGGCGATGATCGGTATGCTCTGTGCATCCGGCCTTGACAGACCGCGGATTCTGCGAGTTGCCGTGTAACCGTCCATGATCGGCATCATAACGTCCATAAGAATGCAGTCATATTCATCCCAGTCGGATTCTTTAAATGCCTCTACAACCTGTTTTCCGTTTTCCACAAGCACCGTGTCCGCTCCCATATCATCCAGCAGGAATATCAGAATTTCTGCATTTAAGGTATTATCTTCTGCTGCCAGGATCTTTTTCCCAGCCAGACTGAAGTCCTGCTGGTTTGCCGCCACTTTTTCTTCCCGGTATTCTTTATCTGTTTTAAATGTCAACGTCCAGGTAAAGGTAGTTCCGACTCCTTTTTTGCTCTCGACCCGGATTTCGCCGCCCATCTGATCTACGATCCGCTTCACGATAGAAAGTTCAAGTTCGGTTCCCCTAAACTCACTGCGGTCTTTTCCGTATTCCTGCGAGAATGGATCAAACATATTTTTCTGAAAATCATCACTCATGCCGATTCCGGTATCTTTTACCATAAATCTGCAGGTAACGTAATCTTCTGTCTGATTTACGACTTCCGCCGTTGCTATGATCTTTCCGTTTGGCTTATTGTATTTGATCGCATTGCTGATGATATTCATGGCGATCTGGCGGATATGCAGTTCACTTGTCAGAACCCTCGGCGGGTTAAAGTTTTCAAGCCCCGGCGTTTCCAGTTCGATCCCATGTTCTGCCGCTCTTGTCTCCATGATATCCCTACAGTTTTCCAGCATTTCCCGCAGATACACGGATTCTTCCGCAAAATACATTTCCCCCGAATCCAGTTTGCTCATATCCAGAACATCATTGATCAGCGACAGCAGATACTCCGACGCCACGCGGATCTTTTTATGATATTTTCTTACCGCCTCCGGATTGTCCAGACATTTATCCGAAATATCCAGCATACCGATGATACCATTCATCGGCGTGCGGATATCGTGGGACATTCTGGTCAGAAATTCGCTTTTCGCCTGATTCGCCATTTCCAGTTCCATATTCTTTTTATGCATTCGTTTCGCGTGAAACATCATGGAACATGCAACCACAATAAATGCAGTCAGTCCGGAAAACAGCAGCATCGTCTGGATCGGATGCATCCGTACATAGCCTCGCAGCGATGTTTTATACAAGTGCATATTTCCTTCTTCCAGAAATGTTGTTTTCTGCAGATCCGACAGGCTGTAAATATAGTCATTCACAAGCCTTATAAACTGCGGATTGCTTTCTCTTGCGATCGCAATACAGATATTCTGTGCACTTCCCGAGATCAGGCCGGTAACCAGTGTGCTGTAAGTATCATACATATAATATTCCAGGGCTGAACGGTCTCCGACTGCATAATCTGCTCTTCCGTTTGTGACCGCTTCCATGCACTGTACGATATTATCACATTTTATCACTTCCTGAAATTCCGTTGTATCTACCAGGCTTTCCATTCCTTTTTCAATCGCAACCGTTTTGTGGCTGCTGTTCTCCGAACGATGCAGATAAGCCAGATTGGACTCCATAATAGACTTGCTTCGCACAAATCCAAGACGTGCACAGTATTCTGAATCAAAAGAAAGACCGATCATCAGGTCATAAGATTCTTCTTTTAATTTCTGTTCAACCTCATCGCGGCTCTGGCAGAATGTATAATTGATCGAAACTCCGGTCTCTTCTGCAAAACTATTCAGGATTTCCACCATCATTCCTGCCGGTTTTCCCTCTTTCTGATAAACATAAGGAGCATCTCGCTCCACACACAGCACTTCCAGCGTATCCATCGATTTCAGATAGTCTTTCTGCTGCTGTGTCGGTGCGAAAACATATCTTGTATTGCGGAAATATTTATCAAACAGTACATCCGGAAGGCTCGGCTGCACCTGCTTGATGATGCTGATCGCCTCATCCACTTCTTTCAGCAGATCCTCGTCCTCAGATGCAAAATAATACGGCCTTGGTGCAAATCTCTCTATAATCCTGGTTCCGGAAATCGGATCAAGAGAAACATTTGAGATCACTTCCTGATTTCTTGTTTTTGCCTGTTCCCACAGTCCTACTTTCAGCGGCACAACAGAAGCAGCGTTATCCTCACGCAGATTTCCGGTTTCCAGTGCACAGAGAGCGTTGTATAAACCGTGCCGTAATCCTGTTCCGGAAAATTATAAATCTCTTCTGTATATTCATTCTTTAGGAGCGGTCCCAGCAGATCCACCTTGCCGGCTTCCAGATCATTTAATGCATTTCGATTATACTCCCTTTAAAGCAAAAAAGCCATTTTTTTCAACGAAACGCAGCAAGAAAGACAAAAAAGAATCCCCGTCAATGACGAGGATATCTTCAATGCTTGTATTCAGCAATCTGCTCAGGATCACGAAGTTGTCCAGGCTTGGAAGCGACTTGCCTGACAGCCATTTGTATACCACCTGCGGCGTTTCAAATCCCATCGCCCCCTGGATATCTTTTACCTTGTATCCGTGATCCTGCAACAGCTGTTTGATTCTTTTTCCGGTTTCTTCCTGCTTAATCGACAAACAAATTGGATTCATACACTGCCTCCTTTTCAGACATCCGGCATCTGCCCGCTATTTTCCAATACTTTTTCTCAGGATCCGATACACGATCCCCAGCTCTGCCAGATACAAAAGATTATTTTCCAGAGTTCCTGTAAAAAACGGAAGGTTATTTCCCCAGAAATAATTTCCATCCGGAAATGCCATTTCTGCCACAAAATAGGTTCCTGCGAGAGCAAAATGTACAAAAGCGGTAATGGAAATCACTTCATCACAGACATTACCTTTTTTATTTGCATATCTCCATGCTCTCCAGATAAACCAGATAATACTCAGGACTGCTGCCACAACCAGACAGTATCCGATCAGTCCGAATTTTTCCCAGATCAGGATATTCGGCAGTGATCCACGCTCCGCCATCCACTTCAGGAAATAGCTCCCGTTCGCTTTGTTGTATTTCAGGATTGACAGTTCATGATGGAAGCTGCACACAAATCCTGCCGTGGCAAAGAGCACCGCCCGGACTTTCCGGACCAGCGGAGCTGTATAAACAGTCAACGTAAAAACAGCCACTGTTATACACACAACTCTTACCACAAATCCGGAAAACAGATAAGAGAACATCATCACCAGGATCATAGCCCCGGTAATGATACACGGAAAATGCTTTCCCAAAAAGCCTTCATCCGGCTTTGTCGGACTCTTTTTCTTCATCCTTCTTGCTCTTCTTCCGGTTAAACTTTTTTCCCTCTCTTTCTGTTCTCTTTCTTTTCGAAACAGTGCCCGGTTTCTTCTTTCAAATGCCGCCAGCACAAATGCTGTCAGAAGCATCAGTACAAGTTCAACCGTGCTTTCTGCCCTGTGGTCATTCAGAAACAGATTTCTCAGTGTTGCCTCGAATTCTTTTTCGATCATCGGTTTTCTCTGGAAAAGATGCACCACAGAAAACACAAGATACAGCGGCGGTGCACATCTGAAAAAAATACGGTAACCGACGATCCCGATGATCAGTGCCACAACCAGACCGGCGATCACGGATATCATCCACCAGACTTCTTTCCCATCAAAAATCTCATTGTCATATCTCCAGAATGTAGCATAACCGATCATGGTCAAAGTTGCAAGACATAACAGTAAATCCTGTCTTCTCCATACTCTTTTGCAGAACTGTTCTGTTTTTCTGTAAACCCATACAAAAAACCATTTAATGATCAGAAAAATTTTCTTTATACTATTTATCACGACTCTTACCTTTCTGTTCATCGAAAACAGGTTCCTCTCTGAAGAACATTCCTTTGTGCAGATGTAAATTCTTATAACCGTTTGCGAACATATCGTATTCTGCTGTTCCGATCAATGTCTCCAGCATTGCAGCCGCTCCTCTGGCTCCCATATCGTGTTCTTCCATACGATCCAGAATCTCCTCCACAAGATAATCGGGCAGCTCCGGGTCGATGTCCGTGGATTGGATACCGGCGGCGTTGATATACCCCGACAGGTCCACCCTGACAGGACGGCGGTAGTACGTCATCTTAACCTCCTCGGTACGGAAGCCTGACTCGTAGACCACGACCTTCCCGTTCCCTATGGAGTAGAATGTCTCACGGTAGTCATAAGAAGGACGGTTATTCTCGTCTCCAAGAAGCTCATGGATATTCTCGTTCTTAGCCTCCCACATAACGAAATCAGTGACCTCACACCCTTTGTATGAGAAAACGCCTTTTATGTTAGAGAACCATAGATAGTCGTCAGGTAAGTTAAAGGACGTAGACTCAGGGTCATCCATCCTACCCGCATTATCCAACGACATCCAATAAACAAGAAGGTTTTGGATGGAGCGTATAGTCTCGTCATCCTTCCTATTTAGATAGTACTTAACCAACCGGTCTTGGGCCTCGTTGAACAACAGCACGAACCTTCCCGGATCCAGCTTAATCCCGCCATTGGCCAGATTCTGCTCGTTCTTCTGCAAAGACCTTAGATACGCTTCTTGGATTGTCATTGTCATTCCTCCTTAACCTTATCACCTTCCTCTACGTCATCCTTCTTCTTAATATCCTTAACCTTCTTGGTCTTGGACTTATTATCGATATTAGACATAGATATGATCTCCTCATACTCATCCAATACATTAGCCTTTATGTCAATAAAGTCTTTCTTGGTAGCCAAGAACTCAGCGGATGTCCGAACGTCAGGTCCTATGATCTGGCCATTATATTGTAATCCGGATGGAGTCATATTGATACGACCATTTCGTTGAAGGACGTTTACGATACGGTAAAACTCAAGAACTTCCTTGAAATCACCTTCCAATGACCGATCCCAGATATCAAGCAGATAATCAACATTGGTCTTCTTCTCATTCATCCAGTTTGATAGAGATCCTGTATAATACTCATCCTCCGTGAAATCCGGGCGAGTTACGATACCGATGTAAAGAAGAAGATCTATGACAGCCTGACGATCGTCGCCGCCTTTCTTAAGGGCGCTGATAAACTTATAGCTGATGTTCATCTTATTGATCTCACGCTGCTGAACGAAATCCTTCATATTGTCTTTCTCCACGAAACAGAACATGGAGTTCATGAAGACAGGATCGCCATCCATTTCCTGAGGAGTCAACATGCCGGAAAATACAGCCAGATATAAATAAAATAGATCTACGGTATTAGCCGTATTATAAACCTTACCCATGAAGATCTTATCCTTAGCGTCATCCCAAAATTCTAAATTGGTTTGAGATAGATCCATCTGCGACATTTCCTCGAAAGGCTTCATGATATTATCTACCCGCTGTTTGACGAGCTTATCGATCTCATTCTTGTCAAGACCATTATAGCATCTTGATCTTGGATAAAAACCGGTGTTATAGGCCTTGGAGAAATCATCCCAAGGGCAACATACGTGAGTGGCGTTCTCCGGGAACGGAGCTTTAGCTATATTAGCGTCTTGAAAGGCCTGAGGAGCACTTCCATCGTGTTTGCCTACAACCTCATATAAGGTATCTGACATGATATTGAAACCGTTTACCTCGGCCAATACCTTCCTTGATTTTAAAATTTCTTTCATTTCCTTATTTTTTGCGTTACTTTCCTAAAAAAAAAGAATAAGAATATTCTCTTCTATAAAAACCAAATTACATATGTAAACTACCCATAAACTAAAGATTTATGGGTTTTAGACGTAGAAACATCATCATGTATAGAA
>OLOJ01003184.1_pt1 | contig 11993 bp, 6 predicted proteins | sample 1672251 | NCBI WGS metagenome assembly OLOJ01 (sample SAMEA3136664, study PRJEB25190) | human gut metagenome | biome: human gut; feature: human-associated habitat; material: faeces | place: Austria | collected 2013 | reverse complement strand
GTATACAGGTAAATCCACGTTGCTACAAATGTGAGGTCACTTCATATTATCTAATATGGAAAATATCAATACCTTGTTGATCGAGGATGGTTTAAGTCAACCCGATTGCTTAATAAAACTAAACCAAATCGCAATCCATCAAATGGCGATTTTAGAAGAGCTAGAACACAAAATCTTGAAATAGCATGGATTATTTTAATTCCCCCGAATTCGTGGGAATTAAAATGTGCATCTAAGTAAATTCGTAGTCATTGTGCAACATAATAAATCAACTCGCTAATTTTTAGTTATCAATGTTCAACTTATTATTGCATTTTACGGAAAGAAAAAAGACAGCAGATGCTGTCCTCATTCGGTATTGCAATTGTAAAATATTTGGGCAAATAAATCAAACCGGCAACCACAAGGATTGCCGGTTTTTTCGTGTCCTCCTCGCCATGCAGCCAACAACGCCACAGGCGATTTTAACAAGCATTTATTTGATCCAGGTTCGTGCTCCATAACTACACTGTCTCAACGCACTCTTCGCCACAAGTGTCTTGCCGTCATAGACCAACACGCGGGCTTTGTAGTAATATTTTCTGCCCTTCGTGCCCTTGGTGCTGATAAAGCTGTTCTTGCTGCTTGTCTTGCGCAGTTTGTAGCCTGCGGTCTTCTTCGTCGAGCGATAGAACTGGTACTTGACCGTGTAGCCCAGCGACTTGATGTCGGAGATCATGGTCTTGCTGCTCTTGGCTGCGACCTGTACCTTGACAGATTTCTTGCTCGTCTTAGTGGTAGTCACTTTGAACTTCGCGCTCTGCATCAGTTCTTTGACGTGGGCGGCGTTCTGTTCTTTAATTAACCCCTCTGCTTCGTCTTTGTCGACGACTGCGAAGGTCGAGAAGTGGGGCGTCGTGAAGCGAATGTAATCTTCTGCGCCGATCTTCACTACGCTGTGGTTCAGGATCTTGCAGAGGCCGTTGTCGTCGATGTAGATCACGAGGATGTCTTTGCCCTTGAGTTTTTGCGGCATCGGCAGAATCACATAAGCCTTGCCGCCTTCAAATTGATGCAGGTGTTTTTCGCCAATCTTCGCGACAAGGTCGAAGAGCGTGCCGTTCTTGCCGACGATCTTCTCCGCCGGTTTCTGCGTTTCCTTGAGCTGGGTGTTTTCACCCACCACGATGGTTACGGTGTCACCCTTGGCTGCGCCTGCAATCGTTTCTAAGGTCTTGTTGTCGAGGACGACTTCGCCGTTGTCGGTCTTGATGACAAGGTCGGCGTTCGTGTCCTTGGCGATCGCGTTGACGGTCGCCTTTGGCAGCTCGACTTCGGTTGCTTTCACGCTGTCTGCCGCGCTCGCGCCTGCGCCGCTGCCGTTGTTATTTGTCTCGTTAGACTTCACAGTGATCTCGATCGTGTCAGACTTATTGGAAACCGCTTGGTCGAGCAGCTTGTCACCGAGGTCTTTGGAAACGCTGGCTGTGGTCTTGGAAACATCCTGACCCTGCTCGTTCTTGGTCGTTTCAGTCGTCGTATTCTTGACGGTCGTCTTGGTTGTTGTAGTTGTGTCGGTTTCCGCACCCGGCTTGGAGGTCGTATTGTCCTTCGTGTCTTTTTTGACTGTGATGACATCCGCATCAGCGGGTGTCGGAGCCGGGGCTGCGCCACCGCCGCCACCACCGGATGCGCCACCGCCGCCGGAAGGCCGATCGGAAACAGTCACAGTCAAGCTTTGCTCTGCCACATCTGCATACTCTGTGTTTCCCTGAACCTTATACCAAACAGTGTATTTCCCGGCATTTTTCGCTGTGGGAATCTTCTCACTCCATTTGGAATCGCCAAGCCGGTAGAGCATCGTGCCGCCAGTGGTCTTGCCTGCTGTAACCAGAGCCTGTTCTGAACCGTTGTAGGTCAGGGCGTTTGCCGTAGGTGCCGTAACAGTGGGGACAAGCTTGTCGGTGGCATTGACGTTGACGGTCAGCGTGATGTCCTCATAGTTCGTGCTCTTGATTACCACGGTCACTGTACCCACAGAGCCGGTGGTTTTCACGTCATTTTTCTGAATCGGCAGGGTCAGCTTGCCGTTTTCCACCTTCGCGCCGCTGGTGTAGTAGCGGCCATCCAGTTTGATTTCGCTGATCTCATAGGTGAGTGCACCATACTCTTTGGGCGTTTCTAGCGGGGGCAGAGTGGGGAGCGCCACAGTGTAGGTCTTTTCGTGGCCGTTTATAATGACGAGCGCAGTTTCCTTGGTGAAGTCAGGCGCAGCGGCCTTGGTGATGCTGCCAGTGGTCATGAAGCTACTCTGCTCCAGGGCGTAATTCTTCGCGGTCTGCTCCGTCAGGGTCACTGTGGCAGTGATGTTCTTGCCGTTGCCCACACTGGCATCGTCAAATCTGGCGGTCACGGTGTAGTCTGTGCCTCGGTTCAAGGTCATGTTGTCGAAGATCACGCTGGTGGGTTCCACGGTTGTCGTGCCGTCGTAGATCTTGTCCGCACACGCTACCTTGGTGATCGTCAGCGGTTTCTTTCCAATACTGACCGCCACGCTGGCGGGTGCGGTATCGTTGTGGTTTGCATCGCCAATCACCCGATACCACACGGTATACGTTCCGGCATCGGTGCCGGTAGGGATGTCCGGGCTGTATGTACCGTTCTCGGTCAGGCTGTACTGCATAGTGCCATAGTTCGCCACGCTGCCTGCGGTAATGAGCGCCTGCTCCTGGCCGGTATAGGTCAGGTTTTCCTGCGCTGTGGGAGGCGTGATTGACCTGATGTCGGCCTTTTGTACCGTCACAGCAATATCCTCGCTCATCTTCTCGTAGCCGTCGCAGGTGGCCAAAAAGCGGAAGGTATGATTGCCTGCGGGCAGCTTTTGTGCAGAAAGATCAAATTGATTCTTTGTTGTCGCACCGCCAACTGCTGTCTCTTTGCCGTCCTCCACCTTGTACCACTGGAAGCTTACAGCGCCAGTGCCGGTTTCCTTCTTTACATTGACAAGAAGCGTCCCCGTACCGCCATAAGTCATGCTCATCTTTGTCGGATAGTCCATGCTCTTGATGGTGATCTTGGCCATAGAAACATTGGTCAGCTCCATGCTGCTAAGGTCGGTTATCCAGGTGTTGCCGCTCTTGAACGCGTAGCCCTCCGGCAGGAGGGATGCCAGCGTGACATCTCCGGTGACGGTCAGCTTTGCCGCCGTCTTACCGTTCAGATTCAGCTTGAGCGGGCTGCTGATGGTGATCTCGCCTGCATCTGCCAGTAGCTTCACTGTACCGCCGTTGGCTGCGGCGATGGCCGTGTCTGCCGCCCGATGGTAGGAAATGCTGCCGTCCGTCTTTGTTACCTCAGCGGCATAGCCGCAGTAGGGGCAGACATTCCCGCCGGAATGCTCATCCGGGTGGCTACACTTCACAACAGTTACGGCAGTATTCTCATTCATCTCCGACAGTTTGACCAATGCGCCGTCTTGCTTCCGATAGGCATAGCCCTCTGCCAGCAGGGACTGGTAATCTGGGTTCTTCGGGATTTTGATGCTGTTAAAGGAGCCGCCGGACAGGGTCACACGAATATTGCTATTATATCCCAATTTCAGCTGATCCGCGTTGCCGCCGGACATGCTCAGCGTTCCCTCCGTGTAGATGCCGCCGGTGAACGTGCCGCTCGTTACCACGGCTTCGTTCCCGGTAAGGAAGAAAAGCCCAAATCCACGGACGCCAGTTCCGCCGCCTACGCTTCCCTCCAGGGTGACATTGTCCAGCGTCAGCTTTGCGCCTGTGTGGTCAAATTTTCCAACTTCCACCGCATTAGCGGACTTGGAGACACAGGTGCTTTGCACCTTGCCGTTTGTTATGGCTACATCGGAGCCGAGGATACAAAGAAGCGCCTCCTCACGGGATTTGCTCAGGGTGTGTCCATTCAAGTTCAGTATAATATTTTTGCTGATTTCGATAGGCTCTGCGTTCTCGATGTCCAAAGGCCCCCGCAGCGTGATCGTGTCACCGTCTTGCGCGGCAGCCAGCGCTGTTTCCAGACTGGTGTATCGCTTGCCGCCGGTTTCAAATGCCTCCACCAGCGCATGGCAGAATTTGCAGTAACCGGCGCTGTCCACCTTGCCCGCATGGTCGCAGATTCTGCCGCAGGCGCATTTGCCGTTCTGATATTGGTCGGTATGCGCGACCACCTTGACCGCTCTATTCGCAATATCTACATTGGAAACGTTCAAAATTTCGTTGCTATTAGCGTCTGCAAAGGCATATCCGTCTGCCAGCAGAGCCAGGGCCTCCTCACCAAGTGCTGCATTGATTCCACCTTGGAACGTGCCGCCCTGGAGCTGGGTTTTCCCGAGGAAATTCACCCGATGCTGAAACACGCAGTTGCCCTTTACCGTCAGGGTAAACAGTTTATCAAGGGTGCCCGCGCTTGTTGTAACGCTGTCTAATATCAACACCGCGGGGGCGCTGGTGGCAATGTCATTTATCGTGCCGTTTTTGATGGTAACGCTCTTGTACGGGAAATTTTGCAGATCCAGCGTCTTGACCTTGTGGCCCTGCAGATCCAGCGTAATGTCCATTTTGTTCGCCGGCTCGCCGTTCCCCGCTTTCAAGGTTGCGTTAGTATCCCGCACAAAATAAGCGGTTCCGCCGGAGAACAGAATGAACCCAACATCAGGGTTATCGCCTTCAAACGTATAGGGGATACCGTTGCGAATAAAGAGCACATCCTTACTGCACGGTTCGCCGCACTGTTGGCATTTGCCATCGTGGGTGTATTTTGCATGGGGGCAGGTGTTAACGGTAACGGCGACCGTGTCTGTATTTACGGTATAGTTATTATAGGACAGCTTGCAGTAGACCTGGCCGCTGTACTCCCAGTTCCTGCCCTCCACTTGGGTCAGGTCGGATTGGGTCAGGATGATTTTATAACTGCCGCTGCCTGTGCCCTGAAATTCTTTTCCGTTCACATACCACTGATAGGTGATTTTACCGGACTGACCGCTTTCCAGAGAGGCTTTGACATCGACAACCGCTACACTTTCCCCATCTAATTTCTCATATACGACCTCCGGCTGCTGGTTTATGGTAATGGGGTTTTTGGGCGCGGCGGCGACGGTGACCGTTGCGGTGGCGGTCGCCTTGTTCGGAGCGTATCCTGCTTCGCTGTCTGCGGTCAGCTTCAGCTTATAGCGGCCCTCCTTGACGTTGTTGTCGGCGGTAACGGTGATGGTCTGGTTGTCAGCGGATTTTTCCGCCATCAGACCGGTGGGTTGACCCACCCATTCCACGTTCAGGGTATCCATCTTGACCCTGCTGCCGGTCACGGAGAAGGTCGCCTTCTGACTGCCTAAGCTTTCCTGTATGGTTCCCTGCTGCGCGCCGACGATCAGGCTTGCGCGGGGCGCCATCTTGGCGATATAGATGGTCTTGACGTCCCCTTCTCTTGTCGTATCGGCCGCTGTGCCGACCGACATATCGTCTGTTTTTGCATTCTGACTTTCCGAATACAGAATGGTCAGGTTGCTGTCAATGTTTCGGGCGTTTCCATACCTACTATTCGAAATCGCACCATATTTTCCGGTGGCGTAAAGGGTTCCTCCGTTCATGGTCAGGGATGCAGTGCCAATACCCCAACCGGAATTTAGATTCAGCGTTCCATTCTCAATCACGATGGCTTTAGCGCTCAAGCCTCTCTGACCGCCGTTGGTGGTTATCTTTGCCCCGTCTTTTATGGTAAGCGTCCCGCCGGCGGTGTCGCTCCAATTGCCGTCCGCAATACCATATTTCCTGTCAGGAACAGTGACCGTCAGACTGCCGCTTCCCTGAATGGTCAGATTGGCGGAATACATATCCAGAGCGGCGTCATATGCGGTCTCGGTAATCGTAATGGTATTCTCGCCTTTCAGCGTGATTGTTGTGTCGCCCTTCACCGTCACCGGGGTAGTTATGTTTCTGTTCTCCCAGGTAACATTGCCGGAGATGGTTTCATGGTCTGCCGCAGCTGCCATCAGGGGCGTTGCCTGCTCTGTTCCCTTGCAGGCAGAGAGGTCTGCATCTTCCGCAGCGCAGACCGGACAGTCGGGATTGACCGCCTCCTGCTCACAGTGGGTTTCGCAGATACACTCCGCCGGAGCATTCCCGGACACGCCGGATACATCGGTTTCCACCGCAGATGCCGGAACGCCCGGCATCGTAACAATCATTGCCGCCGCCAGTAAAAATGCGGCCGGCCGTTTCCATTTCCATTTCCATATCATTTTATTCATCCTCCTCACGTTGTTCGTTCCTTCTCGTTGTTTTCTGAAGCAGCTGGGATACTGCCTCCCGCAGCTGATATTCCGTCACAGGCTTTACCAAAAAGGTGTCCGCCTGCATCCTGCGGCTTTGGGGTTCAAATTCTGCCTGATCGCTGATCCACAGGAGCGGGACATCCCTGCTGTAGCCTCGTATGCTCATGCAGAAATTCATCCCCCTGGCTCCGTCCTCCATGACCACCACAGCATCATAAGGTCCATCCCGCTGCATGGCATAGACGCAGAATACGCCATTGTCAAAGCGGTCTACTTTGCCAAGCTTCATCAGCAAAGCGGTTTCTTTTTCTTTCTGGCTATAACTGCATAGCGCAATTCGCATGTTCGCACCTCCATTTCGTGATGGGTTTTATCGCCTCATATAGCTCCTGATCACTACAATCTATGGAGAGGAATGCCGGGATATGAAGCTGATACGCGATCAGGGCGAAGTTTTCATCATCACTCCACCAGACAAGCGGTACTTCCGGTGCCAGCTGCTTTGCCAGAATGGCAGCCTCCAATCCCCTTGCCCCGGTCATTGCGATGACAACCGCATGATATCGGCTCCGCCGCAGTGCCTGAGATAGCTGCTTCTCATTCCATAGCTCGTCGATGACAAACTGCCCATCCCCTTCAAAAAGGGAGCGCAGCCTGCTTTCAAACCATTCCACATTTCTTAGCTCCGTACAAAGTGCGATTTTCATGCTGAGCCTCCTTTCCTGATTTCCTATCAAATAAAAACCCAGACCTTCTCATTCGGAAAGTCTGATCGTATAATGAGGGTAGCATCTTGTCAAAGGAAATACAACCGACTTTGTTTAAGACGCAGGTTTCCTGTTTAAGCCGCAAGTTTTTTCCTGCGGTTTTATGTTATACTCATATTGGATTATTGTGCAAAGGAGATGGTACGATGCAGATTGCGATTGTGGATGACAGCGCAGAGGACAGAGAAGAACTGTCTGCCTGCCTGGAAAATTATATGAAAAAGCATCAGCTGGACTATACGCTGACAGAATTTGAGGACGGAGAGAATTTTCTGAACGCTGCCGCCCAGGTCAATTTTCAGCTTATCTTTATGGACATCTATATGGAGAACATGGATGGAATAGAGGCCGCCAGAAGGCTGCGCCAGAAAAACAGGCTCTGTAAGATCGTTTTTCTGACCATTACAGAAGATTATGCCCGGATGGGGTACAGCCTGTCCGCCAGCTATTATCTGCTGAAGCCGCTTTCGCTCCATCAGGCAGATTTCGAAGAAGCGATGGAGCTGTGCCAGCTAAAACCGCCCTATGAAGTGATGACACTTTCGGTTATGGCTGACCGTCAAAAGCTGGAACTTCCCACAGAGAAGATTCTATACATAGATTATCAAAACCGTATGACACGGATTCATACGGCGGAACACGTGATACCGGTAAGCGGAGGTTTTCAGGAGGTCACTGCCGCATTGCAGAAAGACAAGCGTTTTTTGCCCTGCTACCGGGGCGTTTTAATCAACATGGATTATATCAGCCATGTTGACAGTCAGACCTTCCGTTTGATAAACGGGGAGGAACTTCCGATTGCCCTCCGCAATGGAAAACAGCTGCGGGAAACCTACCGTCAATATGTTTTCTCTGGAATGGGGGGTATCGTATGAGAATGAAGCAAATACACAGGCGTATTCTGGGGGGCTGTCTGGCCTGCTTTCTCTGCTTCACTGGCAGTATCCCAGCATTTGCCGCTGAAACCGCAACCCCAGCCAATGCCGATGAAATAACGGAGATTCTGCCGGATTTAGAAAGCGAGGCTTCGGAGACACTGGATAACGGAACCCCGGAAACACCGGAAGCACCGGAAGAAGTATCCCTCATCCTTGTCACAGAAATACAAAATGAAGGCGAACTGCTCTCCCTGCCAGATTTCACCCTGCCCCTTAGAACCACACCGTCTGATGATGACCTGGAGGAAGTTTATCAGCTGGCCCTTCAGTATCAAACCGTCTGCGCCACTGTAACAGCAGGTGAAGAAATCCGGCAGGAAACATTTCCTGTCTCATGGGATTTTTCGGCCATTGACCAGACCACTCCGGGCGAATATACCGCAGCAGGCCGGATTGAACTGCCGGAGGGGTATGCCTTTGGTGAAGCTGTATTGCGGGAGCTTCAGATTTCCGTCCGGGTGGAAGAAATGCCGCCTGCTGTCATTACCTCCATAGAGCAATGGTATCCTTATACGGATGCGTTTGCGGTTCAACAGGGCAGCGGAACCGAAGCACTGGAAGCATTGTTCGCTGCTTCCCCGTATTATCTGGAATGCTATGCGGAAAATGGAACCAGCTACACCGCTGTGGTGGAATGGGATTTTTCCGGTATTGATCTGAATACTGTGGGACTGTACCATGCAACCGGAAGGCTGACTGCACCGGAAAATACCATATTTGCGGATCGTGTCGATTTCCCTGAAATTTCAATTCCTGTTTCTGTTCAGGCTCCGGGCAGCCCGGACATCAACTGCTTCCTGGTTCGCAGAGGAAGCCTTTATTTTCCCTGGGTTGCACCACCAGGGGAACTGGATGAGATCAGCGTATGGCTGTCCGAAAACAACGGTTCATGGAACCGTCTGGAAAGTGGCGTTTATGTGGGTCAGGAAATGCTCTCGATTGCCACCCGTCTGCTGACACCGGGCAGCAGTTACCGCCTTCAGGTTGATTATGACGGCGGACAGACCGGCATCCTGTCCTTTACCTACGCAGATGAAATTGTCCTTGAAGGGTATCATGAAGGCGACCGGGATGGAGGGGATGCAGGCGAAAATCCACCCGATACCATCATTCAGCCGCCTCCTGAAGATACCGACGATCAGGATGACAGTTTCGCAGACAGACCCTCCACAAAGCCTCCAAAACCGCCTGTAACAAATGACGGTGGAATGGATTCCGATGATTCTGAAAAAGCACCTTCGGTCAGCGGAGAAAATGATCCTACGGATCACAAGCCTTCCGAGCCATCCTGGGATAGAAAAGACGATTCCATAAATAAAGAAGAATTCCCATCGCAACAGGCAAACGGTGATGCAGAGGACGCATTAGAACCAGACGCTGGTTTCGATGAACCGACCATACCGGAAATCGAAGCGCCAGTTGTATCAGATCAGCCAGAGGAAAATACCGCTTTGCAGCAGCCCCCGGAAAGTGCGGATTCCAAAAAACCTGTTTTTTCAGAGTTCTTCGATGAAACCACCGACCGGATTTCCGGCACGCGCTTTTTGATGATGCTGCAAACAGGGGAGCAAAGAGCCGTCTTTTCCAAACAGGGAATCACCATCAGCATACCCAAAGACGCCTTGCCGGAGGGTATCCAAAACGAAGATCAGATTGAAGTCATCATCCAAAAGGATACGGACGGCGGTTTTTCTTTTTCGTTTTCCATCAACGGAACTGCGCTCAACTCCCTGCCGGATGTTTCTGTCATGCTGCCCTATCCAAATGACCCGGCAGCCGACACATTGTTCCTCGGTGATGAAAGCGGCGTGGAAATTCCCATGACCGGCTATGACGATGCGGCAAAAGCCGCCTCCTTTCAGATCAGCCATACAGGGACATACACCCTTGCAGTAAAGGAAGATGCCGTTTCCCTGGCACATGCCGCCGACACAGAGCATAGCCGGTCGCCCATACTCCTTTTGATTCCGGCTTGTCTGCTTCTTCTGTCTGCCGGTGAATTTTTCCTAAGGAGGAGGCGAAAATAAGATGGTATCTTCTGTGGTAAAAAAATATGCCGCTTTATGTATGGTCTGCCTGTGTTCATCCCTGTTTTTTCTTGGCCTGTATCAGTTTAATAATAAATATAGCCAGAACACAATTCAGGCGGCAAATGGGATCCTGGCGCTTTCTGAGGAAGAACTTCAAAAGTCACCGGTGCGCTTTCTGGTATCCGGCTGGGCATTTTATCCTGACGCGCTTTTGACCCCGGAAGAAATACGGGATGAAAGCCATTATATGCGCTACCTTTCCATTGGAGCGCAGACCAATTTCTCCAGCCCTGCAAACCCTTCTCCCTATGGCTGCGGGACTTACCAGATGACATTCTTCCTGCCGGAACGGAAGGAAGCGTATGCACTGGAAATCCCGGAAGTGTTTTCTGCTTACAACCTTTATCTGGATCATGACCTGATCCTGCAAATGGGGGAACCGGCACAGGGGACACCATTGGTTCAAAACCGCATGGTCACTTTTCATGGTGGAAAACCGGTCACACTCACCATAGCGGTCAGCAACTATGACCACTTTTACGGAGGGGTTGTTTATCCGCCTGCTTTCGGAACGATGCTGGCGGTCAATACAACCAGAGGAATCCGGTTTGCATTCTGCCTGTTTGGCTGTACGGTTACCTTTGTCTGTGCGCTGCTGTCCTTTTATTTCAGCCGCCGGATGAAACAGAACAATCCATCCCTGTTCGGACTGATCTGCCTTGCCATGTGCGGCCTGTCATCCTATCCTGTGCTTCATATGCTGGCTGCTGTTCCCATATTCCCCTGGTACACGATTGAACTGTTCTGTATCTATCTGGTTACCTGGCTGATCGTAGTTCTGCAAAACCGGATATGCAGGCCGGGCTTCCTGCCTGCGGCCATCAGCAATGGGGTGGGCGCTGCGTTCCTGGTATATGCGTTTGTGTATGGCATGATGGCTTCCCATCTCTCCCTTGGAGCGATTCGTTTCTTCTCTGCATCGGTCTTTTGTTATAAGGTGGCATCTGCACTCTATCTGCTTATCATCGCTGTGCTTGCCATTCACAGAGGAGAAAAACGGAGCAGGCCGATCTTCTATGCTGCGGCAGCCGCAACCTGCGCCTTTATATGGGATCGCCTTCTGCCGGTTTATGAGCCAGTTATCGGCGGTTGGTTTGTGGAATGGGGCAGCTTTTTCATAGCAGCCGCCATCGGTTATTCCCTCTGGCGCGATGTGGTAGAGGGGTATGGAAACAGCCTGATTTTTCAGGAAGAACGCAAGCAGGTCGTCCGGCAGCTTTCTATGCAGACCGAATACAGCCGTCAGGTTTCTGAAGCAGCGGCAGAAAACAGAAGGCTGATTCACGACATCAAACACCATCTGCGCACCATAGACCGCATGGCCTCTGAACGTGGGCAGACGGAGATCTGCTCCTTCCTGTTACAGGTAGAGGAACAGGTTGCGGCAACATCGGGTCACTCCCCTGCCCAGTTCTGCAAAAATCCCGTTGTAAATGCGCTGATTGAATACTACTACGGCATGGCGCAGACACAAGGGACAGAATTTCAGGTGCGGCTCGATCTTCCTGATCAGATGCCGCTTACCGATGTGGAACTGTGTACGGTGCTAGGCAATCTTTTGGACAATGCCGTTGAGGCGTGCAGCCGCCAAAAGCAAGGGGTGCACCGCATTTTCATTGCAGGCGAAACCAGAGGCAATATGTACTTTTTGAAGATTGAAAACACTTACGACGGTCTGGTCTTGCAGGAGGGAAAAACATTCCTCTCCCGAAAGGGCGCATCTGCTGATCATGGAATCGGGCTTTCCTCTGTCCGAAAAATCATTGAAGGCCATGGCGGTGATCTCGATCTTGTTCCCGGTGAGGAATCCTTTCTTGTTGGAATTACAATACAGATGTAAAAACTGTTTTTTGATCAAGTTTTTATCTCTTATTCACGATAAAAGGGAAAAACCATTTGCAGGTTTTTCCCTTTCTGTTCGTGATAT
>OLOJ01003179.1_pt1 | contig 12011 bp, 9 predicted proteins | sample 1672251 | NCBI WGS metagenome assembly OLOJ01 (sample SAMEA3136664, study PRJEB25190) | human gut metagenome | biome: human gut; feature: human-associated habitat; material: faeces | place: Austria | collected 2013 | reverse complement strand
CAGTGAGTGGCAAAATTTACTTTTGACACTCACTTCATATTATTATAGTATAACTAATCAACACCAGGAGGAATATTTAGTTATGGAAATAGAACGCAAATTTTTAATACAAAAACTTGAGGAGTTGCCATTTTCTCCTTTCGATTATCCTCACAAAGAACTGGAGCAAGGCTACTTATGCACTGCTCCTGTCGTAAGGATACGCAGAGAGGATGACGATTATGTTCTCACCTACAAATCCAAGGGGCTTATGGCCCGTGAAGAATATAACCTTCCTCTTACCAAAGAAAGTTATAAGCATCTAAAAGAAAAAGTCGACGGACGCATCATTCATAAAACACGCTATGTCATTCCTATGAGTTGTGTCTGCCCGGAAAACGCAGACTTCTGTTCCACTCCGCTTTTTCTTGAATTAGATATCTTCCATGATGACCTTGCTCCACTGATTCTCGCCGAAATTGAATTTCCAGACGAAGAAACAGCTAACACCTATCCCGCACCTCAATGGCTGGGAGAGGACGTTACCTTTAGTTCTGCGTACCATAACAATACACTGAGCCGTATGTAACACAAGAGCCAGGACAGTTACCATATGTGGTACCTGCTCTGGCTCTTTCTACTATACTTTCAGAATCCAATGAAGCAAATACAAATTAATCTGCCATACGGATCATCTTCACAACTTCCGGCATCTCTTCTGCCTTCTGTGCATACTCCGCCTCGGTCATCTCGCCTGTGATAACAGCGAATTCTCCCTCGACATCATCTGCTTTGACAAATTCAACTTGTCCGAACACTTCGTCCACACGGGATTTGAGTACAGATTCTTCTCCATGAATTCTGACGAAGAATCTTCTCTTCGCATCCGCATTCGGAACAAGTTCGAGTGTGTTACTCTCCCATCTTGTTACAACAGTTCTGTGAAGGTGCTTTGCAGCATCTACAACATCTGCAACTACAGCACTTGCTGTCGGGAGCTTACCTGCTCCACTTCCGTAGAACATTGCATCACCAAGCATATTTCCACGAACAAAAACTGCATTAAATACATTATTCACATTACACAGCGGATGATTCTTGGAAAGAAGCATCGGTGCAACGATTGCAGAGAAAGATTCCCCTTCTCTTTTACTGGATGCAAGCAGCTTGATTGCCATATCCATCGTCTTGGCATACTTCATATCTTCTGTTGTGATCTTTGTGATTCCTTCTGTATGGATTGTCTCAAAATCCACATGTTGTCCTGCGATCAGAGATGTCAGAATCGCAATCTTTCTACACGCATCATGTCCCTCGACATCTGCTTCCGGATTACGCTCCGCGTATCCTTTCTCCTGCGCCTCTTTGAGCACCTCATCATAATCAGCACTCTCAAAGAACATCTTTGTCAACATATAGTTTGTTGTTCCATTCAGGATTCCCGTCACTTCGTCGATTCTATCTGCTGTCAGAGAGGAATTCAGTGCACGAATGATTGGGATACCCCCACCAACACTTGCTTCAAACATAAAATTGATACTTCTGTCACGAGCAATCTCAAGAAGTTCTGCTCCATGTTTTGCTACCAGAGCTTTGTTGGATGTAGCAACGTTCTTACCTGCTTCCAGACAACGTTTTACAAATGTATATGCCGGCTCTACGCCTCCCATTGTCTCAACAACAATGTCTACTTCTGCATCATTTACGATTGTCTCAAAATCATGTGTCAGAATCTCTTCTACCGGATCACCCGGAAAATCTCTGAGATCCAGAACGTATTTTACATTTATCACATCCTGAGCTCTTTCATTGATGAGTTCACCATTGGTTCTGAGGACCTCTACAACTCCTGATCCTACTGTACCGTATCCCATTACTGCTACATTTATCATTCTGCTTTCTTTCCTTTCTGTGCTTCTGCATCCATGCTCAAATATGCGTTAATAAAAGGATCAATATTTCCATCCATTACTGCACCTACATTGCTGATTTCTGCGTTTGTTCTGTGATCCTTGACAAGTGTATATGGCTGCATGACATAAGAACGGATCTGATTTCCGAAATTAATATCTCTAACCTCTCCGCGGATGTCTGACATCTTCTCTGCCTGTTCCTGCTGTTTGAGTACATACAGTTTGGATTTCAACATCTGCATCGCCTTATCTTTATTCATGTGCTGGGAACGTTCATTCTGACACTGAACCACAATTCCTGTCGGAAGATGTGTGATTCGGATTGCAGATGACGTCTTATTGATATGCTGTCCGCCGGCACCACTGGAACGATAAGTATCGACACGGATATCATCGTCGTTGATCTCGATATCGATATCTTCTTCAATATCCGGAATTACATCACAGGATGCAAATGATGTCTGTCGTTTTCCATTTGCATTAAATGGAGAAATACGTACCAGACGATGTACACCTTTCTCGGAACGGAGATAACCATAAGCGTTTTCTCCCTTGACCTCAAAAGTAACTCCCTTGATACCTGCTACATCTCCTTCCAGATAGTCCAGCACCTCGACTTCATATCCTCTCTTTTCAGCCCAGCGGCTGTACATACGATAGAGCATACTTGTCCAGTCCATTGCCTCTGTACCGCCCGCACCTGCGTGAAGTGTCACGATTGCATTATCTGCATCATACGGTCCGATCAGAAGTGTGCTGATTCGCAGTTTCTCAAAGACTTCCTCAAATGTTCCAAGTTCCTCTTCAATCTCTTCTGCGGCTTCCTGCTCCTCGTCTTCTCCTGCACTCATTTCAATCAGAAGAAGCATATCTTCATAATCTGTAAATAATTTTTCAATCTCTTTTACAGAATCCTGAAGACCTTTCAATTCTTTCATTACATGCTGGGAAACCTCCGGGTCATCCCAGAATCCTGGTTCCTCCAGTCTCTTTTCTAATTCTTCGATCCTAAGCTTCTTTGAAGCGAGGTCAAAGTGAATCCCTCAAATCTTTCAGCGGTTCTTCATATGCAGTCAGTCTTGACTTCAGTTCATCCAGTAAAACCACCTTAATCACCTCTTTCATATATATACTTTAAATTATTGTAACTGTTCAGCTTATTTGATTTTTCTTCCACAGCACTGTTTGTACTTCTTTCCACTTCCGCACGGGCATGGATCGTTTGGATAAATCTTCTTCTCCTCGCGCTTTTTCGGTGCACGGACTGCGCTGTCATCTTTGTTTGTTCCAGTTACTTTTGCAACCTCTTCTCTCTCCACTTTCTGCTCAACCTTAATGTGGAATAATGTACGGATCGTGTTTTCAGCGATTGCATTTGTCATTTCACCGAACATCTCATATCCTGTCATCTTGTACTCTACCAGTGGATCTCTCTGCCCATAAGCCTGAAGACCGATTCCCTGACGCAGCTGATCCATATCATCGATATGATCCATCCATCTTGCATCAATCACTTTCAGAAGTACAACACGCTCAACTTCACGAAGCTGCTCTGCCTCCGGGAACTCTGCTTCTTTGTTCTCATAAGCCTTCACTCCACGTTCTTTCAGAAGATGCTTTAACTCCTTCTGACTCATACTCTGGCATTCCTTCTCAGATGGGAGCTGAAGCTGTGGAATCACATTGTGAAGATTCACATCCAATCCTTTGATATCCCACTCTTCCGGATCTGCCTCTGTAGAAGCGAAACGATCTGTCATATTTTCCACATATTCTGTAATCATGCTGTAGATTGTATCACGCATGCTTTCTCCATCAAGAACACGGCGTCTCTCTTCGTAAATAATCTCTCTCTGCTCGTTCATTACCTGATCGTACTCCAACAGATTCTTACGAATACCAAAGTTATTGCTCTCAATCTTCTTCTGTGCTTTCTCAATTGCACTTGAAAGCATCTTATGTTCAATCTGCTCACCGTCTTCTACACCAAGTGTATTGAAAATTCCCATCAGTCTTTCTGAACCGAACAATCGCATCAGATCATCTTCCAGAGAAATGTAGAATCTGGACTCTCCTGGATCTCCCTGACGTCCGGAACGTCCACGCAGCTGATTGTCAATACGACGGGATTCATGTCTCTCTGTACCGATGATCTTCAGACCACCTGCCGCACGCGCATCATCATCCAGCTTGATATCAGTACCACGACCAGCCATATTGGTTGCGATTGTTACAGCTCCATGAAGTCCGGCATCGGCTACGATTGCAGCCTCCTGCTCATGATACTTTGCATTCAGTACATTATGCTTGATTCCCTCTTTCTTCAGCATCTTGCTGAGAAGTTCGGATACTTCAATTGTAATTGTACCTACCAGCACCGGCTGTCCTGTTGCATGCGCTTCTTTAACAGCTTCTACAACTGCTTCGTATTTTTCTTTCTTTGTCTTATAAACAGCATCCTCAAGATCCACTCTCTGTACCGGCCTGTTTGTCGGAATTTCAACAACGTCCATTCCATAAATATCACGGAACTCTTTCTCCTCTGTGATCGCAGTACCTGTCATACCACTCTTCTTGTCATACTTATTAAACAGGTTCTGGAATGTGATTGTTGCCAGAGTCTTACTCTCTCTTCTTACCTTCACATGTTCCTTCGCCTCGATTGCCTGATGCAGACCATCAGAGTAACGACGTCCCGGCATGATACGTCCTGTAAACTCATCGACGATCATAACTTCACCATCCGGAGTTACAACATAATCCTGATCACGGAACATCAGATTGTGTGCTCTGAGCGCAAGGATAATATTATGCTGGATTTCCAGATTCTCCGGATCTGCCAGGTTTTCAATATGGAAGAACTTCTCTACTTTCTTCACACCATCTTCTGTCAGGTTAACTGTCTTCTCTTTCTCATCAACAATGAAATCACCAGTCTCTTCGATTTCTTCTCCCATGATGGCATTCATCTTGGAAAATTCACCGCTTGCCTCACCTCGTTCCAGCTGTTTTGCAAGAACATCGCAGGCTTCATACAGAGCTGTAGACTTTCCACTCTGTCCGGAAATAATCAAAGGTGTTCTGGCCTCATCGATCAAAACGGAATCGACCTCATCGATAACTGCATAATGCAATCCTCTCTGAACCAGCTGTTCTTTATAGATAACCATGTTATCTCTCAGATAATCAAATCCAAGTTCATTATTCGTCACATAAGTAATATCGCAATTATAAGCCTCTCGTCTCTCGTCATTGTTCATCTCATTGAGAACAACACCGACTTTGAGTCCTAAAAACTCATGTACTTTTCCCATCCACTCAGCATCACGCTTTGCCAGATAGTCATTAACTGTGACGATGTGAACACCTTTTCCGTCCAAGGCATTCAAATATGCCGGAAGTGTGGACACAAGTGTCTTACCTTCACCAGTTCTCATCTCTGCGATACGTCCCTGATGCAGGATAATACCACCAATCAACTGTACTCTATAATGACGCATTCCAAGACTTCTGTAAGCACCTTCTCTTACTACAGCATATGCTTCCGGAAGGATATCATCCAGAGTCTCTCCCTCTTTCAGTCGTTCTTTAAATTCTTTTGTCTTTCCTCGAAGTTCTTCGTCTGAAAGCGCCTCCATCTCCGGCCCCAGTGCCTCGATGCGGTCTACGATCGGATAAATTCGTTTCAGCTCGTTCTCACTGTGAGTTCCGAAAATCTTTTCTATAATATTCATATTTCCGCAATTACTCCTTCTCTGAATTTTGATTTTGGTCTGAAATTCCACTCTGTTCTACATTCTATCACTATCCGCTCTTGAATTCAACAACTTCATAGAGTGTTAACATTCTGTGGATTTACAAGCGGAGTGATTAACACGGGAGTGAACAGTAACTACAAACTTCTGCATATGGAATTTTTCCTCCAAACAGATCAAGAGCGCTTCCGATTGTAAAGTCTACTTTTCCGCCGCTCTCGTTTCGAAATCTCTCCAGATCTTCCATTGATCCGATTCCACCGGCATAAGTGATTGGGATTCCGTCCCAGCTCCCAAGCATCCTTACTAATTCTGTTTCCATTCCGGCACCTTTCCCCTCCACATCTACACCATGGATCAGGAATTCATCACAATATTTTGAAAGCTCATTTAACACCTTGTGTGATAATGCAAGTTCTGTGAACTTCTGCCAGCGGTCAGTAACCACGTAAAATTTACCATCTTTTCTTCTGCAGCTAAGATCTAAAACCACATGTTCTTTGCCAACTGCATTTACTAATTTCTGCAGTCTCTCTTCATGAAAAATCCCGTCTTGAAACACATATGAAGTCACGATCACATGACTTGCTCCTGAATCTAGATATTCCTGTGCATTATCTGCTGTAATTCCACCACCGATCTGCATTCCACCCGGGTATGCCGCCAGAGCTCCCATCGCCTGCTTTTTCGTCGCCTCGTAGTATTCTGATCCAACTGGATTTAAAAGAATTATATGGCCGCCTTTCAGGTGATCTTTCTGATACTGTCTTGCATACCATGCTGCATCCAGTTCTGACGTAAAGTTTGTGCTGGCCTGATTTCCTTCATCTTTCAGGCTTCCGCCCACAATCTGTTTCACTTTTCCATTATGTATATCAATACATGGTCTGAATCTCATCCTGTCTCTCCTTCTTTTAGAAAAATGCCGCAGTTCCGTTTCCGGCCTACGGCATATTGATCACTCGTTATTCTGCATCTTGTTCTGCACGCCATTCTCCTGCGTCAGATCATCGGCTGCATCATCAACACCATTTGTGATATCGTCTGTAACATCATCCACGCCATCCGTTACATCGTCAACCGCGTCATCTAGGATACTATCTCCATTCTGGTCTCCCGCATTATTTCCGGTATTATTACCATTTTCTCCACTTCCATCATGGTTTTCACCGGATGTCGCATCATTGAGATTGTCATTCGCTGTTCCTGTGTTGTTTCCACAACCAGCGAGACTGCAAAGCATCAGTACGCACATCACACAGACAAGCAATTTTCTTATTCTCCTCATTTTTTGTCTTCCTTTCAAATAAATATTGTGTCTTTACTATCTGCAATTTTTCAATATTTATTCAAAAGAAATTTTTTACAGTTTTGTCGCTTTGCTGCGAAGTTTCTCCATCGCTCTGGCTTCAATCTGGCGTACGCGTTCTCTTGTCACATTCAGTTCATCACCGATTTCTTCCAGCGTATGTGTTTTTCCATCTTCCAAACCAAATCTCAAACGGATCACCTGACGTTCTCTATCATTAAGTGACTCTAACAATTCCTGTACTTCTTCTTTTTGCACAAGCTGATTCATAGCATCTTCCGGCGTCGTTGCATCCTTATCTTCAACCATATCACCAAGATTATTCTCCCCATCTTCTCCTACCGGAGTTTCCAGTGAAACCGGATTCTGAAGATATGACAAAATCTCCTTTACAAATTCCGGTGATTTATCCTTCATCTCTTCTGCTATCTCTTCCGGTGTAGCCTCTCTTCCAAATTTCTGCTGAAGATCTTTTGAAATTTTCTGTACTTTCTTCATATTCTCTGCAACATGAACCGGCACACGGATTTCTCGTGACTGCTGATCGATTGCCCGCTGCATTGCTTCTTTGATCCACCAGGATGCATATGTGGAAAATCGATTTTCCTTTGTATAATCATATTTCTCTGCTGCATGCATGAGACCAATATTTCCCTCCTGGATCAGATCCATGAGTGTAATCCCTCTTCCAGTATAATGTTTTGCGAGAGATACCACCAGGCGTAGATTCCCCTCTTCCAGCTTTCTCCTTGCATCCTCATCTCCTGAAGCACTTTTACACCCAAGGTCTCTTTCCTCTTCTTCTGACAGCAAAGGGATCTGTCCAATCTCATTCAGATAGATTTTCAGCGGTTCTGTTACTTCTGTTCCTTCCGGAAGATTTAAGTCTTTTTCCATTCTAGTAATCCTTTCTATCTTCAGTCCTAATTCAAGAATGCCTCGGCATTCTTGCTGCGAGGTGCGCGTCATGCAATTGCATGACATACTTCTACTGCGCACCTCTGCAATCCTGCCGGAGGCTATAATCAGCATAAACAATTATTTACAGTTTTTCTATAATCTGACCATTTCTGTACGACGCCAGCAGCCATTCAAGATCTTTAATCTGTTCTTTTAATTTCCTTCCAGCGTCGGTGTCACCAACAAGACGTCTCTCGTTCACTCTGGTCACTACCACTGTCTCTGAATGAATGTCATTTTCCTTCTTAATTGCTGCTTCTGTAGACTCAAATGGTTCATGTGCTACCAGAAGTAATCCATACGAATTATAAACCAGCGTGTATCCTGCAATTCCGGTTTCTTTCTGATATGCTCTTGAAAATCCCCCATCAATAACCATTACTTTACCATTACACTTGATCGGACTCTCGCCATCTTTTCTCTTAACCGGCACATGACCATTTACAATGTGTGTATCCTCTTTTGGATCCAATCCAAATTCTATCATGATATTATCCACAACTGTCTCATTTTCAAGCAGAGCATAGTATGGATTTTTCTTTTCTATATGTGTTTCCTTCTCAGCAAGGAAATATCTTTCAAAGGTCGCCATCTTGTTCTTTCCAAATAACGGTGAATCCGGATGTAACCAGATATACCACATTGTATCTTTTCCATCTTCCCGCTCCTTTGGATCCAATGCAAAAAATCCTTTTCTCACATAACTTTCCAACACATCATACAAGGCCTTTCCACGATATTTCTTTCCGAAAATTTCTACTTCTTTCAGGTTCCCCTTCGCATCTAACGGTACACATCCATGATACAACAGATTATTGTTATATACCTTATACAAACCACCTTTCGCAAGAAGGAAACGCATATGTTCCTGCAATTTTTCACATCCCACAAAAGCATGCACCAGACGATCCATAATTTCTTCCTCTTCAGAAGTCAGTTTATATGGGTTCTTTGGATCTATTGTCGGGAAATTTGTATCCAGGAGCTTATATTCTTTTCCTTCCAGATTAATCGTACCTTTCTGATAATCAATCTTATGCAGTAACGCACGATTCTCCAAATGGAATCCTTTCTGCCTCTCTATAATCTGGCCTTCTACTTTAAACTGAATAATTGAAATCGCTTTATGTATTCTCAGATTCATCTGCATCTCATCAGATTCCGGTCTGTCAGTACCTTTCAATTTAAAACATGTACATGGATCATCCTTGTACATCCTCATAGCAAATGTAGCCAGTGGAAGCAGATTGATACCATAACCATCTTCTATAATATCCAGGTTTCCATATCTGGCGCAGATACGGATCACATTTGCAATGCAGCCCAACTGTCCGGCCGCTGCCCCCATCCATACAACATCATGGTTTCCCCACTGGATATCAACAGAATGATATTTCAGCAGCTTATCCATAATAAGATGCGGTCCCGGTCCTCTGTCATAAATATCACCGACAATATGCAGATGATCCACAACCAGACGCTGGATCAGTTCTGAAATTGCTGCAATAAATTCTTCTGCCCGGCCGATCCTGATAATCGTAGATATAATTTCATTATAATAAGACTCTTTGTCACTGACTTCCGCTTTCTCGGTAATCAATTCTTCGATCACATAAGAGAAATCCTTCGGCAGTGATTTTCTCACTTTAGATCTTGTATATTTACTTGCTGCACGCTTACTTACTTCTATCAGACGATACAGATTCACTCGATACCAGTCATCCATATTCGACTCCGTCCGCTTCACCTGTTCCATCTTCGCTTTCGGATAGTAAATCAATGTTGCCAGTGCTTTTTTGTCCTTTACACTCATTGTATTACCAAAAACATCTTCAATCTTGCTTCTCACGGCACCAGACCCATTCCTCAGAACATGAGAAAAAGCTTCATCTTCTCCATGTACATCCGTCAGAAAATGTTCTGTCCCCTTCGGAAGGTTCAAAATTGCCTGCAGATTAATAATCTCCGTAGATGCAGCTGCAATTGTCGGATAAAGATCCGACAGCCTGTCTAAATAACGGTTTTCCATATTTTCCATATACAATCTCCTCCAGACCCGAAATCTTCCCCTTACCGGGATCTATTTACCGGATCTTGTTCCCGCCGGTTTACCGGCTATTATTCATCCAGTACTAAAACTGAATAACATCCCCCATGTCATACATGCCGGCTGGCTGTCCCGCAAGGAACTTTCCTGCCTCAACTGCACCTTTGGCAAATACGCTTCTTGAATATGCAGTATGTTTAAATTCAATCACTTCATCTGTTCCTGCAAAAATCACCTCGTGTTCTCCTACGATTGTTCCTGCACGAACTGCTGAAATACCAATTTCCTTTGCGTCTCGCTTCTTTCTCACCTGACTTCTGTCATACACATACTCGTATTCATTTCCCATTGCTTCATTAATAGAATCTGCCAATGCAAGTGCCGTTCCGCTTGGCGCATCCAGCTTCTGATTATGGTGTTTCTCAACAAGTTCAATATCATAGCCTGCCGGTGCAAGTACTTTGGCAGCATCTTTCAAAAGTTTCAGTAACAGGTTGATTCCCATTGACATATTCGCAGACTTAAGAACTGCAATCTTCTCAGAACACTCATCTACCTTCTTTAACTGTTCGTCTGAAAGCCCTGTTGTACAAAGAACAACCGGAAGACTCTTCTTCACACAGTAATCTAACAATTCATCCACTGCTCCCGCATTGGAAAAATCAATCACTACATCTACATCCACATCACACTGTGTAATCTCTTCAAATACCGGATAATCATTTGGAATTCCTGTGAACTTGTCGACGCCTGCCGCAATCACTGCATCTTCTTCATTCTTCACAATTTCTATGATCATGCGTCCCATTTTTCCGTTGCATCCGTGCATTAATATCTTAACCATCTGTATCTTCCTCCTGTATGAAACCTCAAGTATTCCATGATTTTTCAGAACTACTGTCTATCAGCATTACCTGTTTTTTCTTTCATCACACTCTTATTTTCCGAAATATCATATAAAAAAGAATATCACATTTGAGTTGTTATCTCAATATATGATATCCTTTTCACAAAGTTTTAAATAATGAAACAATCCACCCTTAGAATTCTTCCACACACTCCAGTTTACTGACGGAGACCTCATATGCGATTCTTGTCTCTGTTTGTGTCTCTGACAATTTCTTCACATACTCTCTGCTTTGGATTCTTCCGAATATTCTGACATGTTCCCCTACATCAAAGTTTGAAGCATATCTTGCATTTCTCCCCCAGCAGATACATGGAATATAATCAGATTTTCCATACGGTCTGTTCACTGCCAGCAGAATATCTGCAATTTCTCTTCCAAGAGGTGTTTTTCTGTAGACCGGACGCTTACACATATATCCTTCGAGAAGTATATGATTTGTTCTTGCTCCATCCGGTTCTTCCTCGATAAATTCTATTTCTCTCGCAAACACAGAAAGAACCAGTCTGTTTTTTGTCTCCTCATGACGATTATAGGATCTGAACTGACCAGACACCATTAAATATTCTCCACGGCAATCCTGTGTTACGTCAATGAGACGTTCTGATATCATGACCGGAATCCGGTCACAAGAGTTACTTAACCGCTTTACAAGAAGTTCTACCATATAGAAACCTTCTCCAAAGACCTCATGGCTGTATGTAAACTCTGATACCACCTCTCCAATAACTGTCACCTGGTTGTTTTCAATAATCTTATCTGACATAATTTATAATTCTCCCTTCCTCTGGCTGGTATTTTAAGTCATTACCTAATGTATGTCTTATTGTAATGAAATAGAACTATTTTTTACAGAAAAAGTATTCGACCTTTTTCGTACTTGAAATCGAATTCAAACTTTTTCTTGTAAATTTCATTTTTTGTGATAAAATAATGAAGTTATGTTACAGATAAATATTTTTTGTATAATTAAGGAAGAGTGTTTAGATTATGAAAACAAAACGTGAAGATGTGAGAAATGTTGCAATTATCGCCCATGTTGACCATGGTAAGACAACTCTGGTTGACGAGCTTTTAAAACAGAGTGGTGTATTCCGTGAGAATCAGGAAGTAGAAGAACGTGTCATGGACTCTAATGACA
>OLOJ01003172.1_pt1 | contig 12034 bp, 9 predicted proteins | sample 1672251 | NCBI WGS metagenome assembly OLOJ01 (sample SAMEA3136664, study PRJEB25190) | human gut metagenome | biome: human gut; feature: human-associated habitat; material: faeces | place: Austria | collected 2013 | reverse complement strand
GTGCCGTCGCCCACCTCAAACTCCATGATCTGGCGGATGGTCTCGCTGGCGCTCTCGCTGATGACCTGACGGCGGATGTTGGTGCCGATCTCCTGCACCACATTGCCGTTCTGGTCCGTGATCTTATCCACCACATGGGGGGTGACCAGATAGCCGCCGTTGACTGCCGCCGAGACGGCAGTGCACACCTGCAGCGGGGTCACGGCCATGGCCTGACCGAAAGCGGAGGAGGCCAGCTCCACCTCGCCCAGACGGCTCTTGCTGTAATACTGCATGAAGCTGGTCTCATTGGGCAGGTCCACACCGGTGCGCTCGGTAAAGCCGAAGGCATCGAAGTAATCATAGAACAGGCTGGAACCCACGCGCTGGCCCAGCTGGATGAAGTAGATGTTGCAGCTGTTGCGCAGGGCCTCGGCCAGATTCTGGGCCCCGTGCGACTTTCTGCCGGCGCAGTGGTAGGTCTGCTTTGCCACGCTGTACGCGCCGGAGCAGTTCAGGGTGGTGTAATAGGTCGCCTTGCCGCTGTCCACACCCATGGCGGCGGTGATGACCTTGAACACGCTTCCGGGGTAGTACAGCTCGGTGATGGTCTTGTTCTTCCACTGGATATCCCGGTAGGTGCCGGTGTAGTCGGCTTCCTCATCCGCGATCTTCTGGCCGTTCTCGTCCCGCAGGTAATTGCCGTTCTCGTCTTTTTTGTAGATGGTGTACAGCTCCGGCTCAGCCTGCACCTGCTCCGTCAGGTAGGCCAGATTGGCACTGAAATCCTGTGGGTCATTGGGGTCAAAGTCCGGCTTGGAGGCCATGGCAAGGATGGCACCGGTCTTGACATTCATCACAATGGCGCAGCCGCGGTTCTCAACGGTGTTGGCCGCCACGGCCTCGTTCAGGTAGCGCTCCACCACCTCCTGAATGTTCACATCCAGCGAGAGCACCAGATTGGAGCCGTCCTTGGCGGCGTAGGTGGTGGCGTTTTCATCGGCAATGGCGTTGCCGTAGGCGTTGCGCAGGGTGATGGTGCGGCCATTCACACCGGCCAGCGTGGACTCATAGGAGTTTTCCAGACCGTACACGCCCTGACCATCCGCATTGCAGAAGCCCAGCACGGCGGCGGCAAAGCGGCCGTAGGGGTAATCCCGCTGGAAGCCCTTGGAGGCCGACACCGACACCCGCCCCTTGCGGACAGTGGGGGTACCGTCGTCGCTCTCCTGCTGGCCCAGCCCCAGCTTGGCCAGAATCTTTTCCAGCGCACCGGCAGATTTTCCGCTCTTGCTGTGGGCCTTGTTGTAGGTCTTGACGTATTCCTCAATGGAGAGCTTGATGGCGTTGTTGACCTTGGTGGCCAGCACCTGATAGGAGCTTTCGTTTTGGGAGAGGGCATCGCAGACCGCCTGATACTGGGTCTGGTACTCCGCTGAAGTGGTGTCCACGCTGTCCAGACTCTCGCCGTCGCCCGAAAGCAGGCGCAGGGTGATCTGGGTACATACCTCCTTCATGGCGGCCTCATCGATGGTGCGGGTCTCCGCCTTGGTGTCCTGATCGGTGGTGGTGGTATACAGGGCCGTGCTGTAGGAGGGGTCGGCCCAGATGGTCCAGACCACGCTGGTGGAAGCCAGCGTGATGCCGCTGGTGTCGTAGATCTCACCGCGGGTGGCCTGAATAGTGCTGTCCAGCAGCTGCTGCTCGGCGGCGTACTGGCGGTAGGTGGCACCGTCGCGGATCTGGATCTTGTACAGGCTGTAGATCACGGTCAGCGCGGCGACCACCACAAGAAGCACGGCGGCACCAAAGCTGATATGACGCAGCCGGGCACTGAGCCGTGCGTGCGGGTCCGCACTGCGGCGGCGGGCACTGTTCTTTTTGGGATTGGAGGATGGTGTTTGCATTGCGTACTCCCGAAGAAAACCGAAAAAGCGTGCGCTGCCGCACGCTTTTCGTTGTTTGGTTTATTTTGCCGTTCTGACAGAGGCAAGAATGGTCATTGCCCCATCGTGGAGCAGATCCGACCACTGCCGCACAGCGGATGCCTTGCGCACCAGAACGCTGCCCTCATCCAGCCGGATGTAGGTGATCTGGCTCTGGTCGATCTTCATCAGCCCCAGGCGGGTGGCGGTCTCCTCAACACTTGTGATGTTGGTGCGGCTGTTCAGGGCACTGTTGTAGTATGTATACTGGCTCTGCTCGCTCACAAGCTCTGCCTTGGCGCTCTGGATCTGAGAGTTCAGCTCCACCAGCTGTGCCTCGCTCCACAGCAGGCTCACCGCAAAGCCCACCAGCAAAGCCGCGCCCACCAGCTGCAGCGCGTGCTGCATGGCGGCCCGCACGGGGTTCAGCCGCTTTTTGCCGCCCTTTTCTACCCGCAGCGGAACTTTGGGCTGTGCCTGCGGCGCTCTTCTGCGCCGAACCTCTGTCATATCGTATGCTGCCTGACCCATGGTGATCTCCTCCTCACATCTCCGGGGCTGTGCCGCCCTCAGATCTTTTCCAAAACCCGCAGGTGGGCCGAGCGGCTGCGCCGGTTCTCTTCCAACTCCTGCGTGTTGGCTTCAATGGGTTTGCGTGTGATCAGCTTTGCCTTGGCTTTGCCGCCGCAGACGCACACCGGGAACTCCGGCGGGCAGGTGCAGGCGGTGGACCAGCGGCGGAACTTGTTTTTGACCAGCCGGTCCTCCAGCGAGTGGAAGGTGATCACGCAAAGTCTTCCACCCGGTGCGAGATGCGCAAAAATGGTGTCCAGCCCCTCTTCCAGTGCGTCCAGCTCATGGTTTACCGCAATGCGCAGTGCCTGGAAGGTGCGGCGGGAGGGGTTTTTGTTCTTCCGGCGCTCCGCCGGGGGCATGGCGCTGGCCACGATATCCGCCAGCTGCAATGTCGTTTCAATGGGGGCAGTTTCCCGGGCTTCCACGATCCTGCCCGCGATCTGCCAAGCGAAGGGCTCCTCGCCGTAATCCCGCAGGATGCGGGCCAGCTCCTCCCGGCTCTCGCTGTTCACGAGATCGGCGGCCGTCTCGCCCTCCTGGCTCATCCGCATGTCCAGCGGGGCATCCGCCCGGTAGGAAAAGCCCCGGGCCGCGTCATCCAGCTGATGGCTGGACACGCCCAGATCCAGCAGCGCGCCGTTGATCGTTTCAATGCCCAGCTGCTCCAGAGCTTGTCCGGCATAGCGGAAGTTGATCTGCACCACGGTGGCAGGCAGGCCCGCCAGCCGGGCCCGGGCCGTCTGCACGGCATCGGGGTCCTGATCCAGCGAGATGAGCCTGCCGCCCTGCTCGCCGTTCAGCCGCAGGGCGATCTGGCGGGAGTGCCCCGCGCCGCCCGCCGTGCCGTCCAGATAGGTGCCTGCCGGGTCGATCTTCAGGCCGTCCAGGCACTCGTTCAGCAGCACCGGGACATGCTCAAACGAGGCCGGGTCAAAGGGCTGTGCTGTTTTTTCTGTGTCCATGTTCCCAGCCTCCTTTCAAAACTCAGATAAGATCCTGCATCTGCCGCCCTTTTCTGCCCGGAGCTGCTGCCCGGGAAAGCGGCCTGCGGCCTGCCGGGAGTTTGTGGCCCGGTCAGCCTTGAGGATACAATTTTATTGTAACAAAACAGGCCCCTGATTGCAAGAGTTTCCCTTTTGTTTTTTCTCTCAAAATGTACCAAAAAAAGCCCCTGCAAGCCGTCGTTTTTGCTTGCAGGGGCCGGAAGCTCTCACCGGGAAATTTCACATTCCCGCATCAGAGCTGTTTCCGGGGGCTCTGGCGCAGGTTTGCACGGACATTTTTGACCTGTGCGGCGTTTTCCGCCATCGTCTCTTCCGTGGTCTTGAGCATATTATCACAGTAGTCGGTCACGGTCTGGCGGACAGTGCGGGCCTCGGTCTGGGCGGCGGAGACGATCTCTCCGGCGCGCTGCTGGGCCGCCTTGACGATCTCGGCCTCGCTCACCAGCACACGGGCGCGCTCCTCGGCCTTTTTTACAATGGCCTGCGCCTGTGCGTTGGCCGATTCGATGAGCTGGGCACGGTCGCTGACAATGGACTGGGCCTGCCGCAGCTCCACAGGCAGGTTCTGGCGGATCTCGTCCAGATAATCCCGGATCTGCTCCACATCCACGATGCGCTTGCCGCCCGAAAGGGGCATTCCGGCGCTTTCCTCCAGCGTATCCTCAATGGTATCCAAAAGCTCGTTTACGTTCATTCCGCATCTCCCTCTCCGGTGCTCTGCCGGGGCTTACCATACTTCCACAGCAGGACTTTGCCGTATTTATACTGTTTTTTCAGGGTCATGCCGCCCACTTCGGCAGGCAGCACCAGGCCGGTCTCACTCTCGCAGATCACAATGCCGCCCGGAGCCAGGCATTTGTCCACGCCGGGCAGGATCTTTTCCAGCGTGCCGGTGTGGAAGGGCGGGTCCAGCAGAACGATGTCGAACTGCTCATGGCAGGCGGAGAGATACCGTGCCGCCTCGCCGATGTTGACCCGGCTGCGGTCAAACACGCCGCAGTTCTTGCAGTTCTTCATCACGATGTTCACGGCCTCCCGGTTCTCGTCCAGGAACACGCACCGGGCCGCACCCCGGCTCAGGGCCTCGATGCCCAGCTGGCCGCTGCCTGCGTAGAGGTCGAGCACCCGGGCACCGGGCAGGTCGAACTGGACGATGCTGAACATGGCCTCCTTGACCTGATCCATCGTCGGGCGGGTGATCTCGGTGCCGGGCAGGGCTTCCAGCCTGCGGCCCCGTGCTTCTCCTGCAATAACGCGCATGTATCTGCCTCCTTCTCCCGCTGTCCGGGCCCCCTGCCCGGCCAGCAGCTGTTTCGTGTTTTCGTATCTCCATATTATCGTCAAAACGCAACTCTTTGTCAAGGGCGCGCGTTGCACTCAGGGTGCAATTGTGCTAAAATCAGGGCAAAGCGCCCCATGTGCGGCGCATTTTGCCCAAAAAGGAGAGTATCTGCTTATGAAAGTCCTGCTCATCAACGGCAGCCCCCACGAGAAGGGCTGCACCTATACCGCCCTGTCCCTGATCGCCGGGGAGCTGAACGCCAGCGGCATCGAGACCGAGATCCTGAACGTCGGCACAAAGCCGGTGGGCGGCTGCATCGGCTGCGGCGGCTGTGCCGCCGGTAAGGGCTGCGTGTTCGGCGGCGTGGTCAACGAGGCCATCGAAAAGGCCAAGACTGCCGATGCCTTTGTGTTCGGCACCCCTGTCCACTACGCGTCCGCCTCCGGCAACATGACCAGCTTCATGGACCGTCTGGCCTACGCGGGCGGCAAGTATCTGGCCTACAAGCCCGCCGCCATCTGCGCTTCGGCCCGCCGCGCCGGCACCACCACCACGCTGGACCAGCTGGTGAAGTACCCCGAGTTCTTCCACATGCCGCTGGTCAGCGGTTCCTACTGGCCCATGGTCCACGGCTCCAAACCCGAGCAGGTGCTGGAGGATGAAGAGGGCTGCGCCGTGATGCGGGAGCTGGGCCGTAACATGGCCTGGCTGCTCAAGTGCATCGAACTGGGCAAAGCAAACGGCATCACCCACCCCGAGAATCCCCGCCGCCCCATGACCAATTTCATCCGCTGAGTTTCCCCTCGCTCCCGCCTGCCCGGCGGGGGCTTTTTTGATTTTAACAGCTTTTTCTGCAAAAACGGAAAAAATAAGGGACGGAGTGCTTTTTTCGTTCACAACTTTGTGGTAGCATAAGGGTAAGAATTTTTTGTGCAGAGCGATGGAGACAGGCTATGGAACACTACGATTGGAACGACGGCTGGCTGTTTGCCCCCACCTTTGATCCCGCCATCGTCCGCCCCGAATGCACCGGGGTGGAGCTGGAGCCGGTGCGCTTGCCCCACACGGTCAAAACGCTGCCCTACAACTATTGCAACGAGAACGAATACCAGCGGGTGTCCGGCTACCGGCGGGAGTTTTTTGCGCCCAAAGAATGGCAGGGCCGCACGGTACTGCTGACCTTTGGAGCCGTGGCCCACGATGCCACCGTGTTCTGCAACGGGCGGCGGGTGTTCCACCACGGGTGCGGCTACACCGCTTTCACTGTGGACCTGACCGAATCGCTGCTGCTGGGCCAAAAAAATGTGGTGGCTGTCCGGTGCGACAGCCGGGAGGACCTGAACATTCCTCCCTTCGGCGGGCAGATCGATTTTCTGACCTACGGCGGCATCTACCGGGCCGTCAGTCTGGACGTGAAGGAGCCCGCCTACCTGCGCGACATCTTCATCGAGGCGCAGGCCGAGGGTGATTTCCGCATCTATTCCTCCACGGTGGGCGAAACCATCGGCTGCACCCTGCAGGCCGAGATCCGCAGCCCCGCCGGGAGCAGAGCCCTGTACAGCGGTGAGCTCAGCCTGCCCATTGTGGGCACCCTGAACGGCGTGCACCCCTGGAGCGTGGAGCACCCCTTCCTCTATACCCTGACCGTCCGGCTCATCCGGCCCGGCACCAGCGGCCTGCCCGACCGGGTGCTGGACGAAAAGAGCACCCGGTTCGGCTTCCGCACCATCCAGTTCGTGGCCGGGGGCTTTTATCTGAACGGCCAGCGGGTGGAGCTGCGGGGCCTGAACCGGCATCAGAGCTACGCCTATCAGGGCTATGCCATGCCGGACAGCATTCAACAGCTGGATGCCCAATTGTTGAAAAAGCAGCTGGGCTGCAATGCAGTGCGCACCAGCCACTACCCCCAGAGCCCGGCTTTTCTGGATGCCTGCGATGAGCTGGGCCTGCTGGTGTTCGTGGAGATGCCCGGCTGGCAGCACATCGGGGATGAAGCCTGGCAGGCCCAGGCATTGCAGAACTGCCGCGAGATGGTCTGCCAGTGCCGCAATCACCCCAGCGTGTTCCTGTGGGGCGTGCGGGTGAACGGCAGTTCCGACAACGAGGCCTTTTACAAGCGCACCAACGAGGCTGTCCATCGGCTGGACCCCACCCGCCCCACCGGCGGCGTGCGGATCGCCCGCAAGAGCCAGCTGCTCGAGGACGTTTACGCCTACAACGATTACTCCTACTCCGGCCGGGGCCCGGGCTGCGAGCCCCGGTCTGCCGTTACGCCCGATCTCCGCAAGGGCTACCTCATCAGCGAGTTCGGGGGCCAGCAGTTCCCGGCCAAAGCCTTTGACGACGAGCCGCACCGGCTGGCACAGGCTCTGCGCCACGCCGCCGTCCTCAACGATGCCATTGCCCAGCAGGGCGTGGCCGGTGCCCTTGGCTGGTGCATGGCCGATTACAATACCCACCGCGAGTTCGGCAGCGGCGACCGCATCTGCTACCACGGCGTGACGGATCTGTTCCGCAACCCGAAGCTCTCTGCCGCCGTCTACGCAAGCCAGAAAACGCCCCGCTCCCCTTCGGACGTGGTGTTCGAGGTCTCTTCCAGCATGGCGCTGGGTGACCACCCCGGCGGCTTTGCCGGGGCCTGCTGGGTGTTCACCAACGCCGAGAGCGTCCGCCTCTACCGGGGCAACGATTTCATTGCCGAGTTCACCCCCGACCGCCGGGGCCGCTTTGCCGCCCTGCCCCACCCGCCCATCGAGATCCAGGATTTCGTCGGCTCCCTGCTGGAAAAGTATGAGGGCCTTGACCAGAGCACGGCCCCGCAGGTAGCCGCCATCCTCAACGAGATGCGCCGGGACGCGCTGAACCTTTCGCCTCTCTCCCGGGCGCGGATGCTCTCCCTGCGGCTGAGCGCAAACGACCTGCTCCGGATGTACTACAAATACATCGGCGTGCTGGGCGGGCCGTCCAGCGTTTACCGGTTTGAGGCAGTCTGGCACGGGCGCACCGTCCGCACGGTGGTCAAGGAGCCGGTGCAGTCGGTCCGGCTGGAATGCGTGGTGCGCAACCCCATCCTGACCGACGGCCCCACCTGGGACTGCGCGGCGGTCAGCCTGCGGGCCATCGACCAGAACGGCAACCTGCTGCCCTACTGCGGCGAATCCGTTCAGCTCAGCGTGGAAGGCCCGGTAAAGATCCTGGGCCCGGCCATCGTCCCCCTGCGGGGCGGCATGGCGGGTACCTACCTTGCCACCACCGGTGAAGCAGGCCGTGCCGTGCTGCACTGCCGGATGGAGGGCGCGCTGGATGTGGAGGCCGCCCTGACCGTGCGCAAGCGCTCCGGTGCAGAGAATGCCAATTAAATTTCGTCCTTTCATGGTAGATTTGCAATCTGTTCAAAGTTTTATCATGGTTGGCTGATATTCTATTGTTGTGAACAATCAAACGCCCTCTCCGTCCATGCGTCCGCGTGGCTGAGAGGGTTATTCTTGAGGACAAAGGACCGGAAATCTATGAGAGAGAAACTTCGTCAGTTTATGATCGGCCGCTATGGCACCGATGGCCTGAACCAATTCCTGAGCATTGCCTCGCTGGTGCTGCTCCTCATCGCCATCATCAGCCGGGTCAACCTGTTCACCTATCTGGGCGCGGCCCTGCTGATCTTCTGCTACTACCGCACCTTCAGCCGGAACATCTCCAAGCGCACCGAGGAGAACTACAAGTTCTACACCCTGAAGGACCGGGTGGACAACAAGTTCAAAGGCTGGAAAGAGCAGTGGGCCAACCGCAAGGTCTATCACTACTATCGCTGCCCCCAGTGCCGCCAGAAGCTGCGCGTGCCCCGCGGCCGCGGCCGCATCCAGATCTCCTGCCCCCGCTGCGGCACCCAGTTCATCAAGAAGAGCTGAGCCATGTTCGGATATGTTATCCCGAATCAGGCCGCACTCAGCCCGGAGGCACAGGCGCGGTACCGCGCGGCCTACTGCGGGCTCTGCCGCCGCATCGGCGCGCTGCACGGCACCCGGGGGCGGCTGACTCTGAGCTATGACCTGACCTTTCTGGATCTGCTGCTGTGCAGCCTGTACGAGGGCGAAAGCGCCTGTGTGACAGGCTGTGACCACTGCCCCATCCACCCCATCCGGAAGGTAGAGTGGCGTTCCAGCGGCCCCACCGATTACTGTGCAGACCTGAGCGTGGCTTTGCACTACTACAACGCGCAGGACAAGTGGAACGATGACCACAGCCTGCTGGGCCTGGGCTTTGAAAAGATGCTTGCCGCCCCCACGCAGCAGGCCGCTGCCCGCTGGCCCCGCCAGTGCAGCGCCATCCGCACCTGTCTGGATCGGCTGGCCCGGTACGAGGCGGAGGGCAGCGAGGATCTGGATGCCGTTTCCGGCTGCTTTGGGGAACTGATGGCCGAGCTGTTCGATTACCGGCAGGACCACTGGTCGCCGGAGCTGCGCAGCATCGGCTTCAACCTGGGCAAGTACATCTACCTGCTGGATGCCTACGACGACCTGGCCCGGGACGAGCGCAAGGGCGCATACAATCCCCTGCGCACCCTGAGCAGAGAGCCCGGGTACGAGGAAGAGATGCGGGAGATTTTTGAGCTGCTGCTGGCCAACTGCGCCCGCAGCTTTGAGCGCCTGCCCTGTGTGGAGGACGTTGACCTTCTGCGCAACATCCTGTATTCGGGCGTGTGGCTCAAATATCACTGCAAAAATGCAAAAAAGAAGGACAAAACCGCCTGATCCCGGCGGTTTTCCTTGATTTTTCCGTTCCAGTCCTGTACACTAAAGATTGCTTGTGCGGCACAATGGCCGCACAGATGGTAATAGAGACGTGAGGAAGTAGACCGATGAGAGACCCCTATGAGGTTCTGGGCATCCAGCGCGGTGCCAGTGAAGACGAGATCAAAAAGGCTTACCGTGCCAAGTGCAAGCGCTGGCACCCTGACCTGAACCCCAACGACCCCACCGCCGAAGAGCACTTCAAGGAGGTGCAGGCGGCATACGATGCCATCACCAAGGGCGAGACCGGCCCCCAGATGGGCGGCGGCTACGGCGGTGCCTACGGCCAGCAGAGCGGCCCCTCCTACGGCGGCTATCAGCAGGGGTACCAGCAGAACGGTTACTCCAACGGGGATTTCGGAGACTTCGGCTTCGGCTACGACCCCTTCGGGTTCGGGTTTGGCTTTGGCGGCAATTATCAGCAGCAGCGCGGCCCCGGCTACAACGGTGCAGACACGCCTGAGATGCAGGCCGCACGCAACTTCATCGTCAACCAGCGCTACCCCGAGGCCCGCCGCGTGCTGGACGGCATCACCGTGCGCACCGCCCGGTGGTACTATCTCTCCTCGCTGGCCAATCAGGGCCTGGGCAACAGCATCGATGCCCTGCAGGATGCCCGCCGCGCCGCCCAGATGGAGCCCGGCAACACTGAATACCAGATGAACCTGCGCAATCTGCAGGACCCGGGCCGCACCTACCGCACCCAGACCACCTACGCCCAACCCGGCGGCCTGATGCGCTGGTGCTGGAGCATGATCCTGCTCAACCTGCTGTGCAACTGCTGCTGTGGCGGCGGCTGGGGCTGGCGGTTCCGGATGTAAGCGCAAAAAATGATATAAGGACAATTAAAAAAATCCCTCCCTGCCGGCGTGGCAGGGAGGGATTTTTGCTGTTTGATTACTGGATCACGATGGTCCGGCTGATCTCGCTGCTGGAGTAGTTTCCGGCGGCCTTGGCCGTCTGGACATACTCGCCGGGCTCGGTGGGGAACCCGCTCTGGGTCGTGCCCAGGAAATCGAAGAGACCGCTCTTCTTTTTATAGGTGTAGGTCACCTTGCCGCCCTCGACCACCTGGCCGTCGTTTTCGACCACTGCGGTGACGTTGTAGTTCTGGGCCTCTGTCGCAGTCATACTGGCGGGGAGCTCCTGTGCCCAGTAGACACGCACCCCCGCACTCTTGGGCTTGATGCGGAAGAACGCCATACCGGCGGTGTTCACATCACCGGATTCCAGCGCCACAGCACCGCCCACATAGCTACCGGCTTCCGTAGGCTGCTCGTCCAGATAGATGCGGCTGAACATGCCCTCGGGCAGATATTTGCGGATGAGCTCCAGCGACAGCTTCATGCCGGTGGAGACATCCTTCAGCGTGGGGATGTAGAATTTCAGGACATCCATCACAGAGACCACTTCATCAGCCACCCGCAGCAGCACGCTCACGTCGTTGCCGTCGATCAGCTGCTTGATGTAGGCGTAGATGTTGAATTCCTCTTCCTGCTCAGGGTTCGCCGACATCTTTTTCGGCAGGGGGATCATCTTGAGCAGGGTGCGGATCTTGCCCGAAAGGATCAGGGTCACATAGCCCTGCGCTTCGCCGCTGGTGCCCATCACCACGCCGATATACTGGGTATCTGCCGGGGTGGTCTGGACGCTCAGGGTAAAGGGGGAGCCATAGGTCAGATCCCCGTCTGCGGTCAGGCGGATCGAGACAACGCTGTTGTTCTCATCCACGCCTGCGGTGGTCAGGTCAGGCAGTTCGCTGCCCGCCGAAGCCGCCAGCGCCGGGGTGGCCGCCGCACTCAGGGCGAACACTGCCGCCAGCAGCAATGAGATCAGCCGTTTGATTTTCATCAGCCAAAGACCTCCTTTTATATAGGTTCTTGTATCATGCAAAAATAAGGGTGCGTGGAACACACAGCACAGTGTTCCCGCACCCTCATTTTACCGCATTGTACCGTACAGGTCAATAACGGGATTCAAGTTAAATTTTGCTCAGCTGCGGGCCCTGGGCGGTATCTTTGACAGCCCAACCCATCTCGGTGAGCTGTGCGCGGATGGCATCCGCAGCGGCCCAGTCCTTGGCCTTCTTGGCGGCGGCACGCTTTTCCACCAGCTCCGTCACCTCGGCGGGCACCTCGTCCTTCTTGCGGTTGTACATCAGGCCCAGCACGCCGGTGATCTCATCGAACGCCTTGGCGGCAGCCTCCAGCGCAGCCTTGGAGGAAGCAGCGGACAGGGTGTTGATCTCCTTGACCAGATCGAACACGGCAGCCAGCGCATCGGGGGTGTTCAGGTCATCGTCCATGGCCTTGCAGAACTTGGCGCGGGCCTCGTCTGCCTTGGCGGTCAGGGTCTCATCGGTGCCGAACGCGGTCTTGCTCAGGGCAAAATCGAGATTCTCGCGGCAGGTGTAAAGGCGCTCCAGGCTGTTCTTGCAGCTCTCGATGAGGTCCACGGTGTAGTTCAGGGGCATCCGGTAGC